>Ga0307511_10001258_pt1 | contig 26820 bp, 23 predicted proteins | sample 13_EM_MG_FD_200266 | JGI IMG/M metagenome (GOLD analysis project Ga0307511, IMG submission 200266) | Populus trichocarpa ectomycorrhiza microbial communities from riparian zone in the Pacific Northwest, United States - 13_EM | ecosystem: Host-associated > Plants > Roots > Unclassified | place...
CTTTCAAATTAAATTTTAAATTGTTATATAAATTGATTTGAAAAATATGTAATTTAAAATTGAATCTTTGTCAAATTTAGAATAAATCAAAAAAATATTAGACTGACTAAATTTTTAGTAACTTGATAAAAATGGAATTAAGATTTTTTTTTTAAAAAAAAATTTATTTTAATAAATGACCAGCTCCAATTGACTTGATAATTCAATAACCAAGATTTTCTAAATCAATCATTAAACAAGTCTCAATTATGCCTATAAGTTTTAAATGAAAAAGGACACACGCATTGTTAGCTCAAGGAATGAATGTCAAATTCATGCTACGCACATGCTCTTAATGTATACGTCGAGGTGTATCAATGTTTGCACTTAGCTTTCACTACCCAGCCTAAAATTCCATATATATTGTATACCTTAACTCTGTACTTGTAATCTCAATTTAATATTAGGTTTATTAAAAATTAAATTTTATAATTTATTTTAATTTATTTTGTTTATGAGGTTATTCTAATCTTAAAATTAGATTTATGGCTTTTACATGTTAACTGAATTGACTAGGAGTTTTTTAGATTTTTTTTTATAATTGAATTTTTTTATTTTTATCTTTTAATATTGAATTAAACAAAACAGAAATAAAACTCTATAATATATTTTAATTTGTATTGTATGAAGTTATCTAACTATTAACTAAAACCCACAATTGCCAATTAACTTACCATTTTATATTTGAATTATTTCATTAAATTTTAACTGCTTATAGAAACTGTTAAAAATATTATTATTATTATTATTATTATTTTGGTGAACAATAAGATTTTTTTTATTAATATAGATGTGTAAACTAGTTTACGCGTATTTCAATTAATCATACGAGTAATATAAATTTTTAATAATTTTAAAATTTATAAAATTCAAGTTAATAACTTCTTAAAAAAATAAAAAATAAAAAAGTAAATTGAGGACTAGAAAAGATGATGTATACAAATACACTATTATACACAAAGTCAAACAGTCAAATGTCAAGTCGAAGTCCTCTTATTTTCGGAAGTACATAGGAAAAATAATTTACTTGCACGAAGTTTTTTACCTTCCGAATTACTTGATGAATTTTAACCCTTGGAAGCTCACTGGAAGTGGCTCAGTGACAGCAACTAATCCTCAATTCTTACCGCCCCTTCTATCCATGATACAAGGAAGCTAGATGGTTTCCACTTTCAAGTCTCCTCCTTCTACAATACTGTCCCACTCATCTGTTAATAATAAATAGAAAAAAAAAATAAAAATCAATACTCTTCATCATCAAAACCCTAGAACAGAAATTCATGCTCCCTTGTCACGACACGTGGCACGTTGCCATCCTTTTTCCTGTTTCATAAACAAGCGAAACCCTGTCTCCAAGTAACACAATCTCTCCCCCCCACCTCTCTCTCTCCCCCCACCTCCCTCGTATCTTCTCCTCTTAAAAAAATCCAATGTTTCTTTCTTGATTTCTCTCTCTCGGCGAAAGAGAGAGGCCCCCATTATTATTTTTTTCTCTATTGGAGAAAAAAGAAAATAAAAGAGAGAGAGAAAGGGAGTTGAATTGATAGAAAGAAAGCAGAGAAACAATGGCATTCAAGCACGATTACTGTAGTCTTTACGAAGATTTCGGAGGTGATGAAATTGAGGTTGCTGAAATCTTGTTAGATTTCCCTCGTTTAATTGCTGTATCTAAGTATGGTTCTCTGCTTCCATTCTCATGGGGTGGTACAAGGAGGAGATCTGCGGAGGCCAATTTGGGTCCAAGATGCGCCGTTCACTCACCACCAACATCAGCGTCGCCTTCCCAAACACCGATATTATCCGTTCCTGTGGGCCCTTCTATTACTCCTCCTCCTCCTCCTGCTGTTGCTACTGAACCAGAGGGACCCATCACCGTCAAAGCTGAACCGGCGACTAGCCCTGCAACACCGCTTTCTTTCTCTCCAAGTGAATCCGATGAGAGGCCTAAGCGCTTGAAGAGGAAAGTCTACACTAAAAAGGTATGTTCTTTGAAATTCTGCTTCTCTGATTGTCCTTTTCAATCCCCTGTTTGGATATGATACGTGGCACTTTCTTGGTGATTTTTTTTTTGTTAATGGGTTTTTGATTGCTGGGATTTATCTGCAATTTTAGCTCTTTAACGGGTTTTAGATTCCTTTTGTTCTTCAGATTTGACCATGTTTTCTCTTTTACCAAAATAAAGATTCTCTGTTTGCTGATTCTCTTTTATTTTCTTGAATATATGCAGAGAAGAGAGGATTTGCTGAAGATTACAAACCAAATTATTGATAGCAATGAATTGTTAAGAGGGGTGAGTTTTCTTTATTTTCTTACTATTTCAAGATTCTGGGAACAAATCTTGTCCTTTTCTTGGATTTTTGCCATACATGGCATGCTTGCTACGTTATCTTCTGTTTTTAATTATGTTTTTGCTGTTCCTTTCTTTAAGCAAGCAAAACTACAGATGGTGTGGGTACTAATATATCCTTCATGATTCTGTGGAATTGTTTGAAACAGGAGATTCAAAAGGTGACTCGATATTATGAGCATTTGAAAGCTAGAAATTCTTTGTTGAAAGCAAGGAAACAAGAGGTAATCTATCTTTTCCTCCTGATGAATCAATGCTCCTTTTTTAGTCTTTTTCATTGCTTTTATTTGATGCTGTTGGGTTTCTAAATCTTTTCTACTTTAATTATATTATTAACTTATGTTTTATGTTAAAAAATATTACAGCTAAACATGGGTTTTATTAAAAGAGAAGATCAGTTGAATCTTCCACGCATGAATTCAGTCCAATCAACTGTCAAATGTCCTCCTGTTGTTGATGATCAAAACCATGTTCCTCGACCCATGCCTGGCATCAGAGTTCAGCATCATCATCATCAGCAGCAGCAGCAGCCGCCCTATATGGTGGACAGGAATGCCAACAATCAAGAAATGGGTTGTAATTATCCAAACCCGTATGGCCAAAGAGTGTCCTTGTTCCAATCTACCAGTACCAGTGATGGCACGGGCCCCCGTGGCATCCCTGATCTGAATCTAACTGTTGGGGAGCCTGTTTGGATGGACTCTAAACAACTGTTTGTTAATGACAGGAGTGCAGCGGTTAAAAGGGCCATCGCTGCTCAAGCAAGACAAAGAAGGAAGCTCATTTGCAAGGATAAGAGCTTTAATTCCTCTAGTAAATCACGATTCTCATTTAGATGATCTTGGTTTCTTCCTTGATCTCATTTCCCCCTTTAATCCATATAGTAATTAATATGAGATATGTTAGTGATTAGTGCGGTATCTAGCTGTAAATTAGAAAATCTCCCAAGGAGATGATTTTTCCCGAATTATTTGCTTAGGTTTGTAAGAGTTGAAAGGCTCAAGGGTCCCAGGCCCGCTCGTCTTTGCTCTCATTTATGGTCAATATTGCTAATAGTAAGGTAGTTTTTATTTTTTATTTTTTATTTTTTAAGTATTGTTTTGTTTATTTAGTCTCTTTAATTGCTTATTATGATTTGGGTAAATTATAAAATGGTGTGATTTAATTTATTAATTTTAATTAGATGGCTCGGATTGACAAGCAACATGGATTCAAAATTACATGAAGAAAATAAGAATTGGAGGTAAAAAAAGAAAAAGAGTTCGAAAACGGATATGTAATGTAATTTTAACACAAGTGAATGAGCTATATTTGTAATTTTACAATTTTTATATAGGGAAAAGATTAAAGTTATTATTTTTATATTTAGATAATGTAATAAATTTATTTGTTAATATAGATTTAATATATATTTTTTGAGTTAACAATATAACTTTTTTTTATTATAATTTTTAATTTAAATAAAATAAAAATAACATTCTAAAATTATCTAAGATGATTATTATAAATTATATTTTTGATTTTCAATGAAAAATAATTGTAATCTTAGTGTTTTATTTTTTTGAAAAATTTGACTATATTTGCAACAAATAAAACATGTTTTTAATTTTTTTTATTGAAAAAATAAAAATAGAATAGAATAATAGTCTTATATTAGTGAACAACTCGAACCATGATTCAAACAATTATATTACTTTGAGTGAAATCTTGTCCATGATCCTCTGAGATAGGACACGAAATGTTTCAAAATTTATAAAGAAAATAGGCTAAAATACAATTATTGCAGGAATTTTTTTTTCTTGTACCTATGCTTCTTGATTAATTACTATAGTAGTAGGTCGGGCTGAATGATATAGTTTAGTCAGTGTTAACACAAAGACTTTGATCTAAAATGTGAAATTTCATTAGAGAGATAATAATCTTCTCTTGTGTAGATCCAATCTTGATCTTTCACAATATAGTAAAATGGTTAAGAAGTCTCAATCAACTTAAGTTTTGGCACCGAAACTCTTAACTCTAGGGTTTTGATTTAATTTAACAATTCGGTAATTATTTCAAATTTTAAATTAAACTAAATGAAAATTGATCTTATTAAACCCGATCGGTAAAACAGGCTAATTCATTCAATTTAATTTTTTTTTAAAAGCTACATTGTTTTAACTTAAGAAAATGTTAGAAGATATTATTTTAAATTAATTCAAATTAATTTACTAAATCTTGGGTCAAATCGTGAGCTAATCCGGGTTGAATAACTTTGATTTTTGCTCTTATAATTAGATAGCGAAGCAAGCTGCTCTCAGTTCTAGGTGCCTGCTTTCATACCCAGTTTTACTTTTATGCAATGAACTCCGTCAAATAATAGTATACCCTCTCACTCTCTTACTCGTTCCTTATCCCTATCTGTGAAGTGATTTCATAGTTGTATTTGTGAATTTATTATTGCAAGTGGGATAAATTAAAGAAAAGAAATGATGAGGATTGTATTGGATTATGGAAAGCACGCATTTATTTTAACGATTTTTTTAAAAGATTTAATCATATTGATAAAATAATACAATGTACAAAATATTTTAAAAAATAATATAAATTAACAAGTTGAAGATGATATATATAATTTATGAGTCTTGAGTGTCATTTCTGATCTCTTTTAAATTAAAAAATTATTGTATATAAGATTTAATAAATAAAAAAAAGAGAAAAAAAATATATCAAAACTCTAATAACAACACAATTGATATCATTAGAAAAATTTTGACAAAACGAATCTAATGATATTAAAAAAAGTCACCGACAATAATCAAAGTGGACCATACGAAAAACTTAAAGGCAAATAAATTTCGATATCTTTATATAATTTATTTAGCCTATTATGTTTATCGTTTGTAATTTTTTTTGTATCGTTGAATTTGATTTGTCAAAGCTAAATAATTTTTCTAGCAATAATTTTTCTAGCAATAATAGTAGTATCGTTATCGGAGCTTCAATGTAACTTTATGACCATTTTCTCCTCTCTTTTTTTTCTTTCAAAAAGTAAAATATATATATACATAATATCTGCATTGGTAGTATCACATCCATTCTCATATGTAATTAATTCACAACAAAATGAACAATACCCTGCCCCAAGCACTTCCAGGAAATAATTCCTGAGCGCTATTGAGAAACATCAATAGAAAGAAATACAATACAATTGGGACCCCTTTGTGGAGAGGAACCAACAAACATGAAATTTCTTATTCGAGTGCCCAATAGGAAAAACTAACGAGATCACCTTGCGGAACTGAGAATTTCAAAACAACAAAGAATATAGTGACAGCCAGCAAGGGCGGCAGACTCGTCAAACCCCATTCCAGCGTTAAGGAAATAGCCACAATTCATATGCTTCTCAGTCATCATAGTTCTCCTCACCTTCCTCCTCGTATTCACCATCTTCCTCAACTGTTGCATCCTGGTACTGCTGGTACTCTGCCACTAGATCGTTCATGTTGCTCTCTGCTTCAGTGAACTCCATCTCATCCATCCCTTCCCCGGTATACCAGTGCAAAAAGGCCTTGCGACGGAACATGGCTGTGAATTGCTCACTCACCCTCCTGAACATCTCCTGGATTGACGTGGAGTTCCCCACAAAAGTTGATGACATCTTCAGACCCTTTGGTGGAATATCACACACACTAGACTTCACATTGTTTGGAATCCACTCCACAAAATACGATGAATTTTTGTTCTGCACATTAATCATCTGTTCATCCACCTCTTTGGTGCTCATCTTGCCCCTGAACATGGCTGAAGCTGTCAAGTAGCGGCCATGGCGGGGGTCAGCAGCACACATCATGTTCTTGGAATCCCACATCTGCTGGGTCAGCTCTGGGACGGTGAGGGAGATATACCCCTGGGAACCGCGAGATGTGAGAGGTGCAAACCCTACCATGAAGAAGTGAAGACGTGGAAATGGGATCAGGTTTACAGCTAGCTTGCGAAGGTCAGAGTTGAGCTGGCCCGGGAACCTCAGACAGCATGTCACACCACTCATAGTTTCAGAGATCAAATGGTTAAGGTCACCAACTGCAAAATTGGGTAGAAAGAAGCTATGGTTTAGCATTAATGAAATAGAACTGTATTCTATCTAACGATAGTTACTCCAAAGGACAATTAGTAACTCACAGCTTGGAGTGCTAAGCTTTAGAGTCCGGAAGCAGATGTCATAAAGTGCTTCATTGTCAAGAACCATGCATTCGTCAGCATTCTCTACCAACTGATGCACTGAGAGGGTGGCATTATATGGCTCCACAACTGTGTCTGAGACCTTTGGTGAAGGGAAAACAGAGAATGTAAGCATCATCCTGTCAGGATATTCCTCTCGGATCTTTGAAATCAGAAGTGTTCCCATGCCAGAACCTGTACCACCTCCAAGCGAGTGGCATACCTGAAAGCCTGGTCAAGAAAAATTGAGACAAATGAGTTCCATCTTCCAACACAGAATAAACAAGAAAAATAAATAGCCAGCTTTCACCAAAACCAAACTGTAAAATATCAGCTTTCTTGGGAAAGTCAGGTTGGAGGATTGATAATTATTTCTTCCTTAAATCCCTCGTGACAAAGAAGTTGTTGATGGATGCTAGCACATACCCAAACAATAGCAATTTCAAAACAGTCAAAATGCCAAGCAGTCATACACTCCCAGCAAAATCCTGAAGAGCATGAAGTTATGCAAGATCCAGACATGAACTCATGCAAGAACCAAAGGTTAACTACGGCTTTATACAGATAGCCTCCTCTGACCTGTCTCAAAGAACTCGTGATTTCAAGTCATGATTTACTCGTTTGGCTAATCACCAATAGCAATTTTACATGTCCACCTTCTCGTCGTTCTAATGACAATCAGACATCCATACATATATATATAATTTGAATCAACATTTAACATCAAAGAAGACAAATGTGGCACTAATTGTCGTTGCCGCTGTTAAAAATTCCTTTCCCATGTGTAATTCAGATCCAGATCCAGATCATAAACTACAGGCATGATTCCAGCCATTTTGACATGATTAACGGTGCTCTTCATCATGAAACATGGGAAAGGAATTTTAAATGAATGATTTGATTGTTTTTCTTTTTGTCTCTTAAAGCTCACTTACATGATTATTACTTTTTTGGGTGCGGTGCTCTAACTCCAAGATCTACTTTTTAGTGTCAGCATTATAAATGTAAAAAGACAAGTCGCTGCACTGTCCTGCTGGTCCATGACACCATAAAAATCAGACACCATCGTATCTTTTTCTCCAATTACATAGTAGAACAAGATTCTTATCCTTCAGTATCCACACCAGACAAGAATGGGGTCTATTGAAGTATTGATACAGCTCATCAGCCTTATCAACAACCCATAATATAAAAACAACCAAAACAAAGGAATAATTAATTAAGGATGGCAACAGCCCTAATGAGTAATGACCCACCAGCATATAAAAAAAATATAGGTGAGAATGAGATAATCAACAATGAGAAAGCTACAACACGAAATTGAAAATTGAGATAACTAAAAAATTATTTGTTCATAGTTTCTACAAATTGAAAAAAAAAACATTACATTCCGATTTCAAGGCTTGATTACGAGATTCGCAAAGTGAAATTAATTAAATAATGAAAAATCTAAAATTAAAGTAATACCAAAACATCAATGCTGACAAACATGGCTAGCAGAACCACCATAATTCAACAACTACAATAAATTAAAAAAAAAAAAAACCCTGTTGGAGATATTTCCGAATTCTGCCAATTATAAATTATAATAGAGAAGAATCCGGTACATTAAAGACCACAAAATCATTAAAATAAATCTACAAAAAATCAACGAAAAAAAACTAATAATCGATCGATTTGTTAATCACATTCAGAAAACTAATATAAAAATAAATAAATGAAGAAAGATTTTTTTTAAAAAAAAAGTTAAAAAAATACCTTGCAAGCAATCACAATTCTCGGCCTCTTTTCTGACAACATCAAGAACAGCATCAATCAACTCAGCTCCTTCAGTGTAATGACCTTTAGCCCAATTATTACCAGCACCGGACTGTCCATGCACAAAATTATCAGGCCTAAAGATCTGTCCATACGGGCCGGATCTAATACTCTCCATGGTACCCGGTTCAAGATCCATGAGGACCGCCCTCGGCACATATTTTCCACCGGAAGCTTCGTTGTAATACACATTGATTCTTTCCAGTTGAAGATCAGACGACGCGGCGTCGCCTGAGTACTTCCCGGTAGTATCAATTCCATGTTCGCCGCAAATAACTTCCCAGAATTTGGAACCGATTTGGTTTCCGCATTGGCCTCCTTGAATGTGAAGGATCTCTCTCATCTTGTTTCGTTAATTTGTACACAGAAACGGGTGACGAAGGAGAGAGGGAGGAGTTAATATATGGAGGGAGAGGGAGAGGCGGGGGTTAAAATGATACAAATAGGAGAGCGGGCAGGATATTTTCCAGGTGTTGTTCACGTGAGGGAGCAGAGGGACAGGCGGATACTAACTAATTAACAACCACCTCTAGGGAGGGTGGGCACGTTAAGAAGGTGGGGCCCCGTCACTTGTGCTGTTTGGGATCAGCGATCTGGATTTAAAAAAAAAAAAAAACAACTTACAAGCATGTCGGTTGTTTTTTAAGAATTTTTTTAATAATTAAGTAGTAGAGATGATAATTCAACTAAATTTATATTTTAGACAGGATCACTCCTATACTGTGTTGGGCCAAATTATCATCCCCAAGTGGATGCGGATCTGGGTCCACATAGAAATACAAACAGGCAGAGTCTAACAATACAAGATTTAAATGGATCAGAGGAATGTAGCATGTTCATCATTGTTGCCTCCAGCTGGGTTCCACGGGGCACCATGATTATTTAGGAAACCCCGACTTTCCTTTTTTACCATGCATGGAAGCTTAAAACATGTCGCCATGGAGATAATCAATGAAGTTATAAAGAGTGCTTGGTGATTTTATATCCAGAGAATCAGACAACTTCTGAAGTCGTTGAAAACTTTAATGCAGACACCATGAATGGCCATCTTTTCCATTTCAACAGTCTGCCACTGAACTTTACAGTGCAGATCATGTGTGTTAAAACGAAAAGAGGATAGTACCAGTAGGCTTTTCAATGCTTTCACAATAAAATGAAAAGGTTACTTAACACCGAACTAATTACAACACGGGATGAGTGATGACCGTATTACTCCACCATGATTGAACATGGTACTAATTCATGAAGCGATTTTGGACAACTTGAATGGTGTGGGCTGCTGTGCATCAAGGAAAGATAACAGGTTCTCAACACATTGCTCTAGTGTTGAAGGTGAGATTCGTTGCAGTGCCTTTTGAAATTTAGCGACTCATCCACCAAAAAGTCACTGGTAAAATTGGATCACAGAAGCAAATAGCACACGAATGTGATTAGAAGGACAAGTTACTAACAAAACTAGGTAAGATTAAGAGTTGAAAATAAATTGAACTCACGAGATCCGGTCAGCCATTTGTGAGGTTTCCCATCTAGGACTCCATGGATACTCTGTAATGAGAGGCGACTTGACTGGCATGCCAAGGGAATTGAAATGCTATACACAAATATTATAAGCCAGTCAAGGAGAGTATTTGCATGCAAACCATTTGCTCAGTCAATGATAGGAAATAAATGGTTCCATAAATTAAATGAGCTTCAATCATTACTGCAAGGTTTTATACCCAAATTGAGCATTTGATAATACAAGAGACTACATCAGCAGTCGACTTGATTCTGACGGGGAACTTTCAAAAACAGCAAGCTTCTTATGCTTAATTTTAGTATAAAAACATCATACAATGGCACACAGAAAAGATATACGACCCTTTGTGAAGCAAATCAACCTGTATTCTTCAGGATGATAGATCAATTCTAAATCTAGTCAAGAGCAAGGCCATGCTGCGAGTGGGAAATAGGAAATCAAGCACGTAATAGATGAAAGTATCTGGTGGGACCTGATCCTGCCTCCTCCCATGACAAGGATCAATACAAGTATTCTTGGTAAATGGCACATATAAAAGGAATTTGCACCAGATTCATGTCTTAATATCCTTCTAGCAACACTTGCATGCACAAAAGAGCATGACAATGACATTCACAGATGAATAATCCATAAATTTTAAACTGGAATAAAGAAATATGATCACCTGTGTACTTTGAAACATCAGAGAAGGCTGCTGTTTTGGAAAGTTGGTTGAAAGGAAAACATGCAGCTGCAGTTTAGGAAATCAAGTTCATATAAACAGCCAAATTATGTTAAAACATGCACAGAAAAAAATATTTCCATTGAAATAACTTTCTAAGCTTTTACTATCATCTACATCCCCAGTATACAACTGACTACCAAACTTGATCTCAACTTAGGCTCCCATTTGTTTCATGTAAAATATCCTTCAGCAAAATATTTTTCTCATTTTCCATGTTTGGCTCACCTAGGAAAACATGGTCAAAGGAAAATATTTTACAGTCAAAGGAAAAGAAACTTAAAACAAGGAAAAACAACTCAAGGTTCTTAAGAGAAGAAAATATTTTACAAGACTTCCTTTGTCGTTAAATCCTGGCCCCATCACTAATTAATTCTTATCTTTTCTTTCTCAACATTTATTTTTCAATACAAGCCAAACACCAAACAATTATTGTCAAGTAGTTTTCACAGCCAGACAATGAAAAGTAACGTGTGTTTGATGAAAATTTAACTGTGCTGTGGCAAAAAGAAAACCTTCAAATACTTAGAGCTAACAATCTCCTTTGATACAGGCCTGAAAATATGATATAGTGAAGATCAGGGGTAAATTACCTCCTGAAACAATTTAGGTTTGGCATTCACTCTTTCCCTATGTTTATATATAATATTACAGAAACTTGCCCCACCCCTTTTAATATGATTTACAATTGGAGAAGATCTTACTATACCATGATCGTAAAGGGTCCAGAGCAGACAAGAAAAGAAGCCTTTCTGCAAAAAACCTGACAAGGAAAGCAATGGTTAACACCAGTCACTCTTGATGGATTAAAAAAAATGTCTGTATACAAAGTGCCTAGGATGCTTACTGGATCAGCTTCTAGTGGCCTTCCAAGCAGTGGGGCTAATGCCTCGATAAACTGCCTTCTAACATCAATTAGAGTAACTGCCTCCAAGACCTACAAAATGGGAAAGAAAATCTTTTATTAGCAAAAATGGTAGGCGAGCAATATCTCAACTAAAAGGAATCACTGGATGGAAGAAATAAGCTAACCTGTCTCTGAAGGAGTTCTTCCAGGTGGGGAAGATATTCAGCCATGCACCTTTTCAGAAGAAAAGAACCAATAAAAACAAGTCATGCAAATCTTCATACAAAAAGCAACATGTACACATGCCAAAGACTTGAAGAAAAAATTATATGCATAGCTTACATTCCATCCAACCATGAAGGAAGTTTGACATCATCAATGGAAAACAGGGCTTTCAACTCAGGAGTGCACATTAATTTCAGACGAGGTGCTGAGGGAGAAGGTGCATACTTTCTACCAACAGGATATATAACCTGCACCGATCAAGAAAAGACTCACAAAACTATTGCAGTTGTGACACAACATAAAAAGGAAAGAGAGAGGGAGAAAATGGGACAGAAAGAAGGAAATAAAAAGAATTCAAGGGAAACTTCAAATACAAGGATAGCAGAAGAAATATCCAACCTGTAAGTATATCTTTTGTGGATGTCTCCAGGGGCATGCAGGCACCATTTTATTTATATTCATGTTCATTAAAGGCACTGCAAACTTAACCTCTTCTGGCTACACTAAAATTCAAAGGCATAGAAACCAGTGATGTAGTTAAATACCAACCTAAGCGGTGGATATATTTGATCACTTCATAGAACCCAGTTAAAATAAATAAAAACGTTTTCATTTCAACAAATACCTTTTCAACACCGGAACTCATATGCATTTCAATTCCCTGCAGCACAATGACTGGAGTTTCAGTGGTATGCAGAAAACTAATCACCAATAGTACAAAGAAAAGCAGTGACAACAAAGTAACAATACAGTAATCTTTTCTACACAAAACAAGTAACTACCAACGATGTCCTAGCCAAATGTCAAGACATTAGCATTATACAAAAGATGCAAGTCAAAAAATTACCTCCCTGGACACAATAGTACTAATCTCAAACTTCAACCTATCATCATCAACTTCTCCCACTCGTTTCTCCTGGTAAGACCTATATTTATCCCTGGAAAACAGAATTCAAAATCCAATCACAAGTCACAACCAAGACTAAAAAAGTGTCAACACTACCCACTCCTAAAACATTCAGGTCCTCAACCTCAATTCAATTACGAGAGCCAACAGCCGCGTAGGATCTTTATTGTTCCAATCGGTCAAACTGTTCTTAACTAGCCTCGAATCCCCGTCCTCGCCGCATAGGACATGAAAGGGATGGAAATCTTCATCCTCAGCACCAAATATAACATCCGGTGCAGCTAATGGAAATTCAGCATTGTATATAACATCCCCTGTAATAAATAAAAAGAAATCAAAATTAACCCTAACCACAATAAATGAGTAAACACTCGATCAGTTGATAAAAGAAAACAAAAACAATGATACTAACATTTCATGTAGTCTAAACAGTAAGGAATGAGCAATGTGAATCGATCAAGACTTCCAGGGAAGTACCTGGTGCCTGACCGTGCCTGCTCAATCTGCAAAACAAGCTAATTAAGCCAACATAACCCGAATTTGAAAATCGCATAATTGCAAATCGGATTAGCGTTTCGTATAATACCTAGGGTTAGGGATTTGCGAGGCAATTTTTACCTGGATCGTGTGAGGATAGTGATTGAGGAGGTACTGGAGTTGGGCGGAGATGAAAGGAGGGAATCCATCATATGACATGGTGGTTTTGGAGGCAATTTGTCGGGTGGTTGGTTTCAGTAAATTCGTTGCGTTGCCGTTTATTGGGGACGGTGCTCACTCGCTCCTCTATGCGGTGGTGAGCCTGCCTAGTGAAATGCGTACGTTGCTGCCCCACTGGCTTTCTAGACATGGTGGTGTGTGACTCTTGTCCAAAGTTAATTATTTTCCGTTTAGCTTCTATTTTTTAATGTTTTTAAGATTATATTTAATTTTTCTATTAATAATTTGATATTCTATGTAAAAATTAAAAATATATATTTTAATATTTTTCAATTAAAAACATATACATTATATAAATAAACATATCATATATGTGTGATGTAAATTTCATTTTATTTAAAGGAACATAAAAAATATATTTTTAAATACAAAACATAATTTGTATAATCGTAATCAAACAAAATCTAAACTTGAATGCTATATGAACCCTTTTTTTTATAATAAGTAAATTAACTCAAATAAATTAAAATGATTTCATTTTGTTTTTTTAAGCTAAAATAATATTATTTTAAATTTTTAAAAAAGATAAGAAATAATTTTGAATGGATTATGGTTGACCATGTAATTGTTTGGTTTTAACTAGACTAATTCTCATTTTATTTTATTAAAACTCAACTTTGATAAGATTTTAAATATACCTAACATGATAGACGGGGTTTAATAACAACGTTGTTGGCTTATTTAGGTAACAAACGACATCGTTGAATGAAGCAAAGGCCATTAAAACCATTTTGTCCTGTTAGGAATAATTTTGTACTTGTTCTTTTTCTATTTTTCCTCACTTCCAAAAAAATATTCGATTAATAAAAATTAGTCTGTGTGTTTGAGATAAAAAAAAATCGAGAAAATTTATACGTCTTTTATAAACCATATACTAATTTACAAAATTAGTGACATTATTTTGAGAGAGAGAAAAAGAATACAAGAATACCTTGTTTTTCACAAAACTTCATTTGATTTTGTCTTTGTGAATGTTGTCGTGCAAGCGTGTCTACCAATGTAAGGTTGAAAGTTTGTCGTGCAAATATTATACTAAATAAATTCTAAATACACCATTATTTTCATATTTTACATAGAAAAAATTATAAATTTATTGTTTAAAAAATAATTGACAATATTATTAGTCATAACTAAACTCAATTCAGAGCGGTAGATATTTTCGAGATAGTCTAGAGATTTTAAGAGCTATGAGCACGAATAATATATATGAAATTTTTGAAAAGTTCAGAGTGAATAGGATTTATAAAATTCATGAGCTTTGATATTCTAAGAGAGAAAAAATACTATCCAAAAGAAGGAAAGCTTGCGTATTAGATTTTATTTAAATCAATTGAAGATTTTTGTTTGAAGTAATTTCATTTCAAACTTGCATCATTGATGATTAAATATTATAAAAAAACAAGTGGATATCTTTGTTTGTTGAAAAATATTTTTTTAAAATAGTTTTTATAGAAAATAAATTATTGAAAAGTAGATTATTTGTAATTTCATGTTAAATAAATTGAAAAATAATTTTGAATATTTTGCTATGCCAAGAAAAATTACCCAAAATTAACTCATTAATGTTTTTTTTCTAAGTTTATTAAAAACATATAGATCAAATTTAACGGATAAAAAGATTTAAAGGTCGATAAAATTAAAAAAAATCAATTTCATGATTTTTAATAAAAATAAAAAAAATGAACAAATTTAATAGATAAAAGAATTTAAAAAATAATGAAATTAAATTTAACAAATAAAAAGATTTGAAGGATGATAAAATTAAAAAAAAAACAATTTTAATTTCATGATTTTCAATAAAAATAATGACAATCAAAAGAAAATGACCAGATCTAATATATAAAAAATTAAAGGAGGATGAAATTAAAATTCTTTTCTAATTTTATAAATTATTTAAAATAAAACAAATAAAAATAAAAAAATGACAGTGTTTGTTTTTTTCTAAAAAAACATTTTTGAAAGTGTTTTGCAAATAAAATAAAATAAAAACACTTTTTTTTAAGACCAATTTTTACTCCGGCCAAAAAATATTTTTTTCTCAATTATTTTTTCTTAAGATTACCAAATATTAAATGAAAAGTGGAGAAAATAATTTTATAAAAGTGTTTTTCTAGAAAAAATAAAAAAAATTCTTATTCTCAAACACCCTCTAAAAAAATATTTCAAATATAAAAAAACAAGTTAATAGATATTTTTTATTTAGAAATAATAATATAAAAAAAGATTATATTAATGTTCAATCGCATAACCCATGCATGGGGTCCACAAATGTTAGCATTATAATTTTAAAATTTGGCCCAGCCCGACGGGTCGATCCGGAGCTGAAACCAGGCCGGTTGAAGAAAAAACAGGGTAATGAAAAACCTGGTGTGACTCCGTTAAGTCGACGAGTTGACCTGATAAGACCCGGTTGCAAACCCGTTGGCTTTTGTTTTTTTACTAAAACGATATAATTTTAATTTTTTTTTAAAAACTGACCCGGTCAATTCTATCAAAACCCAAAACTCAGGTCTTGAATTAGACCGGGTATTAAAACTATGGATACCATCATACAAGCGGATGAGGGGATAGATCCTCGAAATGATAGAAATCAAAGAAGAGGGACAGGATCGTCAAACACAAAGATAAAAACCCTAATAACAAAAGCTCCAGCCTCCTTCCTATAAATAAAGCGCAGCACCAGCTGCTTGGTTGCAGTTCAGACGTACCGTTGCGGTTTACTTAAGAGTAGAGTTTTTCCACTCCTCCATTCACATCTTCATCCCTTTCTTCTCTTTACGCCTTTTGTTTTTATTTTCATTACTTGTTTTGGCTGTGGAATCAAGTGATGAATTTGGATTACAAATTTCTCACGACGGTCGTCTGAGACACATCGTGTCAATTTTGATGTAATGATCCAATGTTTTCTGATGATTTCATCCTGCTCTTGTTCTTCTAAGTAATCATAAGTTTTTTGCTACTTAGTTTTCTGTGATGGGGCGAGCATCGTGATGATAAATTTGAATTTGTCCGATCAATTTCATGACAGGATTATTAACCTCCTACTCATACTGAATGCTCGCTCATCACTGATTTCTCTATAAATTTTTTTTTTGTATTTTATGGGTTGATAATTCTTTTATCATCAAGCTTTTCAGCAGCTCCTTTTCTCCTTTTGTTAAGAACGATCAAATTGGACTGGCACTATGAGGATTTAATGTGGTACGAGGTCGAAAGATCTATGAAATTTGTAACTCTTAGTCCTTTTCATTCTGAGTGCGCAGTTCAATCTGTTTATGCATCTTGCTTATACCCAGAAGGCCTCGAATTTGTTTTCAAGAGAGATTGCCTCTTTTCTCTTCATATAACCTGGTTTTTGGGCATGTTTGGTTATTCAGAAAAGTTGGAGGAAGCTTTTTTGTTAAGTAAATTGATAGGACAATGTGGTATGTAGCCAAGCTGCTGGGACTACAATTTATGGGATACCTACCTGAATGAACATTAAATTTTCAGACGTAAATTAAAAAGTTTGAAAGTAAAATTATTTTAGATTTTGGTATGGATAGTTTAAAACTCTAAATACTGATTCTATCAAGAAAGACGGAATCACGAACAAAAACAGATCTATGGATATCTATTACCCTCCTCAGTGATGTCCTCTTTGGAAATCGGTGAATAAAACTCTCAAGTCAATTGAAAACTCGGACAAATTTCATTGCTTTTGCTTCCTTTATCAGAAAAAAGAAATCCCCAACATGAAATTCTACGTGTCTTTGTTTTCCAAAAGAGCAGAGATCCACTAGTCCAATGACCAAGCCTGCAACCAGATAGGAGGGAAAATGAGTGATTCACTCGAGAACTATACCTTTTTCCATTTAAGTTGTTCAAACAATGATAACGAGTCGTCTAACCTGTATCTTGCCATCAGAAGTGCCAGCATAAAGCATTGCACCGTCCATATCTGATGTTAAGCATGTAATTCTGGCGTGCCACCCACTTCCTACTTTGATGGAAGCAACTCTTGTAACTCTTTCCTTTAACCAAACCTCAATGATCCCACTTTTCGTGGCTGTGAATATGAAGTCGCTGTTAACAGCAATTCGCTGAATGTCGAATCCAGTTGAGAAGGATCCTGTTACAGCTTTGCTCGAGTGAGAAAATACCTGCCATGCACGGAAATTTGTTCACTTGATTAAATGATCTGTTCAAACATATTCCATGAACAATCAGATCAGTTGTTGTTGCTTACTTTCCCTGCTGTTCCATCAACCGCTGAACCACCAGCAAACAGAAGACCATCTTGGATTTGCAGGGAATAAATACTTTGTTTCCCCAACAATTTTCTTGTTCCAGAGTAGAATGTAGTTGATGTGAATTTGATCAAATCCACCTCCTGGATACTGTAACCGGAGACGCCACAATATAATGTATCCCCTGTCATAGCAAGGCACTTCACCGTTTTGTTGAAGTTTATATGCTTTGGAACACCTGACCAGCTGTATACCTGTGAAAATACAATATTTAGGACACCGGATTCTGTCAACCGCTAAAGACTGCACAGTTTGGTTTCAGTTGTTGAAACATGATGGGTAGGCGTCACTTGCCTTAACTCCTGCTCCTTGAGAAACAAAGCATGCAACTTTACCATTAGCTGTCAACTCGTATACTGCCTCTTTCACATCATGAACTTGAATACAATGAATTTCTTCAGGTTTAATTGCCCAAACCTGCAAAAGAAAATGCAGGAAAATGACCGTTTCAAATGATTAGGTATACAATTTATCAGACAATGGATTATGCAGTCTGGTATTCCTTCTTTCGGTGGTTCATTGAAAAGGGTAGCATAAATATGAGTTCATTGCTACAACTACAACGCATGAGATAGCAACATATGTTCTTGCAGGAGACGGAGTAATCTAAGATTCAAATAGCTAGAAAGCAGGGAAAAAACTGAAAGTACCCGAACGGTTTTGTCCAAGGAACCACTGTACAATTTGTCTCCTGAAGATGAAATATAGAGGCATGTGACAGCTTTTGTATGTTCACGAACTTCTTGAATCAACCTTAGAACACTCTTTCCAGCATCCCACACCTAAAAGCGAGTGTTGGTTAGTTATAACATCAAGGATTCATTAATACATATGCAACTGGTAATTGTATTAATGCACGGGGAAGAGGGTCAGGTAGATTGTACCTTGATGGTTCCGTCGGAATGGCTGCTAATAACACGACCTTTAAAATGAAGCAGAGACAGCACTTCACCATTGGCGCATGATTCTACCTCAACCACTTCGGTGCAGTTCCACAACTCTGTCTAAAATACAGATTAAAAGGCCTAATAAGCTCATTTTTTTATAGCTAATCTGAAGAAGCCAAGGACATAGTTTCTCAATCCCACTTACTGCATTGACAGATGACAAATTCATTAAGGATTTCAGTACATCAGTGATCACTGGTGAACTTTTCTTCAGCTTTCTCAAGGTGCTGTAGATGCATTTAGCATACTTTCCGAGCTCTTCAAGTGCAGCTAAAAATCAGGAAAGTTTGAGTTCAGCAATTATTTGTGTATATTCAAAACTTTGGTAAGAATTCTCACCTACACTAATCTTACCTGGGTCACTTACGAAGGTTCTTAATGCAAGGGTTGCCAAAATCTTCTCTTCCATGTTTCTAGTTGATTGGAGGACATTTATAAATTCATCAAGCAAGGATTTACGAGCCGCACTTTTTACACCAGTATCAGGAAGAACTGAAAGCATGTATATGAGCCATGTGGAGATGACAAGGCATGATTTTGCCGTCTCTAAGGAATTACTCTTGAAGCACTCCTCTAAAGCTTTAAAGATAGAGCCCTTTTCATGATTGCAAAGAACAAATGCCACTCTTTTCTCCCAAGAACTTACTGCTTTCTCTTCATCTTCCTGCACAAAAGCATCCAAGGCTCAGAATCATCACAGAATTTAATTGAACAGGGTTCCATGTTCCATATTAAACTTAAGCAAAAACCGCAAACCATTGTTTCAGCTAAAAAATTTTCTGCTAAATCATTTTCATTCTTCTTCAGCTTCTCTGCCTTCATCAAAGCATTGTAAGGTAGATCATATCCTGCAATCTTCAGTAACCAGGCTTCCATGTAAGTACCCCCAGATGAAGTCCGACGTGCAGAAATAGAAACTAAAGCATCCAGAGCCATCATCTGAGAATTAGAGAAGTCCTTTCTGTGCAGCGCTTCAATTAAAGCCTCTACAGCTTCTTCCCTGTAAATGCTCATCTTTCGCGGCTCAGCCTGGAAATTCAACCCATAGAAACCATGGTTAGATATCCAAGTTTTCCTGTTAAAGTAAGTGAATGATGTCAGAGAATCAAAGCAAACCAGGAGATCAAGCTGAAGAAGAAGAGTGGCAAGGGAAGGTTGCTGCCTCATGGGAGCCATTTGGAGATACACAAGAAAGGTGTGCATGGTACTAAATGCTCCTTCATCTTTAATTATCTGCAATATCTGATTACAGAATGTCCTCCTGAAACACCATGGAAAAGGCAGAACATTCAGTGTCGGTATTGGAGATGATGTTGAAAAAGAAGAAACAGGCAAATCTTTAGACATTTGTGTTTGATTTTTCTACTTTTTCAAGTTGTAGCATTACAGTAGCACATTTTTACCTTCAACCATCCAACTATTAGCTGCTGGAAGAAAATATAAACAACATTCAAAGTATATTACAGAAGGGAATATTTGATGTGTACCTGTTTAACTGAACTAGCTCTGAAAGGAAGTCAATACATAAGCCTCTCACGCTATCATCCCCGGAGTGAAATAATTCAAGAACAGGAGATAGTTCGATTGTACTTGCTATCGAGTTCCGGGAACTTTTATCAGCACGCATGCAACAGAGAAGAATCGAAATAATTGACTTCCTTCCTTCCACTCTATCCAAACACTTGACTAGCGCTGGAATTCCATTTGCACAGATAACATCAAAAGCATTGACAGACCGGCTGTTTTCATCCCCACCCGTAAGCAAGTGTTCAAGCACTGCTATAGCAGCGTCCTTGGGCTCTATTGCAAATTGAAAATCATCTAAATCTTCAGTTTTGCTCTGGATTGACTGGACAAGTGAGGGTATAAAGTTGTGAGCTGAAAGCTGAGCAAAAGCTGGCCTCAGCTGGTATATCAGAACAACAGCCTCAGCAAGCCCATTTTTGAACAAAGCAGCTAGGCAATCAAAATCAGAATCTACACTGGTTAGAATCTCTCCGACACTTTCATCTGAAAATGTTAACTCAGAGAGAACGTAAACTGAAGTTTTAAGAGCATCTCTGCTTACAGAAGCAGAGAGTATTTCTACAATCCCATTTACAATAGTTGGCTCGGATAAATATGAAAGAACTGCAGGATCACCCTTTGAGTCCTTCCACAATTTGGCTACTGCTGACACCGCTGCTTCACATTCTTCTAAGTTTTCTGAAGTACAGAGAGATGAAATATAAGGTTTTAACCCATTGATGATTGTTTCAATGGTAGCTTGAGAAATTACACTGGTTGGTGATGTGGATACTTCTGCTCGGGCAAATCTTTTGCTCCTCTGATGCATGTGACTATCTGTACTGTTACGAGTATGAGTATGACTGGGAGAATAAAATGTTCTGGATGCAGTAGACACCAACAAATTTTCTCTTAAGGAGGAGGGGCTGAATGAATTCCTTGGTGTTTCAGAGTACGAAAATTCCTGAGCAAGCTCTGGATGCTGCTCTTTCCAAGATGTTATGAGTCTCTTCAAAACATAATTTGTTTTGGGCAGTGAGTTTGCAGAGAGAGGTTGGCGAGTAATAGGGCATGTCGTGTTTCCTCTTTTCACCCATTCTTGAATTGCTTTTCTCTCATAAGTCTGGCCAGTTTCAAGGGTAACTGGATCATTAAAAAGTTGGCCTGTGATAGGGCAAACAAAATCTTTTGGTGGTCTTGAACGGGGAGTCAGCATCTCTGATGTAGGAAGTGAGATGTAGCTCTGGCTTCCTTCATCACTCTCAATAAGTGAACTGCATAATAATAATAAAAAGATGTATATTTATCAATACTGAAAGGAAAAGAACAGCTTGAATACTGTAAAAGATAGCCTAAAGAAAAGGGAGAAATTTTTAGCTACCTATTCTCTAATATATGGTTGTCGACATTGTCATAACTCATCCTCCTTGTTCGGCTACGGTTCTTCCTGGCACTTCTCAGCAGACCCTAGATTGCAAAAATGCTATCAGTATAAATGAAACGTTCCAGGTTCGGATGGAATTGGCTAGAACTCATCAAAATACAAGGCAAAGACATACTATCACTTCACCATCTGAGTCTGGTGAGCTACTGCTGTAATCTTTTCTCAAGCGTGGAGAATCAGGTAACGAGGTAGCACTAACAGAATCCGTAGCACGGCATGACAGAAGCCGTAACATTGTTGTAGGTTGTTTTTTAGACTGCACAACTGGATCAGGAGAACTAATCTTTGGCGAAGTTCTAGGGGAATTTATAGGAGAGAATATTTTGGGAGAATGCTTTTGGCTCTTTGCTTTAGCTAGCCTTTTGCTTAGTCCAATTTCCTTAATCTCAGTTGATTCTATGCTGCGAAGAGTTACTAACTTCTGATTTTTATCTTCAGAATCAATATAAGTATCACTCCGCTCACAATCAGAATCGTTTTCTCTGTCCTCTGGCATGGCCTCCTGACATAATAAACAAGAACACAGCACAGAATCAACTATAGTTCATCGCAATGTGACAATTGTAATATAGTTATCAGTCTTACTTGATGATCACATATAACAGACTCTTCCAAATTAGGTGACAGGTTTGAAATTATCCTCAATCTGATCACAACCACATCCATCATAACAATAACAAGTTAGAGCCTTGAAAAAAGAAAATTTTCAGCGAGTACAATAAAATAAGAACCAGAACATGCAAATGGCTGTATTCATACGTTCCTGACTGAATAGTACTATTTCATTTTCGATGCTGGATGTAGACTAACCTGCTTTCTGCTCTCACACCATGTTTAGATCTAAGAACTGGAGAGAAACCAGCAGTTTTAGGCAAGATGGGACCAAATTTCACATAATCAGGAATCGACCGGCTAACCTCATGCAGAGGAGTTACTGGTGGATCTGCTATCGGCAACATTGGAATCATCTTCTTGCTTCTTGTTGAGTCAGAATTCATGCAGTCCTTGTAGCATTTAGCAAAAAGCCGCGTATTTTCATCCAAGGATTCCCTGTAAAGCTCCTCCAGGTTTTGCAATTTTTCCACCTGATCTGGCCTCATTGAATATATCAAAGACTCATTGAAGAACTGATCCAAGTCAGCAGTAAATGACAAATCAGAAGAATCAGGAATTACTTCCACCATAAGTCTGTGTCTAGCTTCAGAATACCACCCAACAATTGAGCTCATCTGTGGAAGAAACAGGTCTTTCCAGAGTTCAGGGGCAAAATCAATTCTCGAGAAGAATGGATCAACAATAAACATCTCAAGAACATGAAGAACAGAATTCTCATCATTGTTACGCATTTTCCATAGGTATGAAAGGTAGAGGCGGGCCCAAGCAGAGAGGTAGAAATTTGGGACCCCAGCTGTTCTTTGGTCAGAGTTCAACAAGGCACAAACTTGCAGCATCTTCTCTGCATAATCTAATCGTGCCAGCTTAGTCTCCATATTGGAGGTGTCAATGGCTTCTTCAAGGGCTTCTATACCCCAATCCAAATTTGCTAATACCGCTTGATCGGAGTATCGAACCTCTGTATCTTTGTCACAGCTCCCATCTTCAGCTGCTAATCTCTCAGCACACTGTTCTTTGTGCTGGGTTCTTTGCTCTTTATTGATCAAACGATCTTGTGTGAAACTTCCCACAGTGGTAATCAAGAACCTCACAATATCCCTTTGGTCCATCGCAAACCTATAGCTTCCTTCCATTTCTGAGGAGAGAATCCCAGCTTACAGATTCCCAATCAACTGCAAGAGCAAACAATCGTCATCTTCCTCTAGCAAGTTTCGTCAGAAGTAAATCAATCAAGGAAAAAATACCATGCTTTTCAAATTCATAAGTTTTCAAATTTCCCTAGTTTTTAGCACTATAAATGTAGCAGCACTGCTTGGACTGGTTAAGGATTGATCTACCTACAACCTGGAAACCTCCATCTATAATTCTATTGCATCATCAATCTAAAAGCAATTACCAAAACTTCATAGACATTACACTATGAAAACAATAGTAACTCAAGACGTAAACACCCCGTCAAAAATTACACGCACCATTGGCACTGGCATTGACAAAGGATGGCAGCCTGTCAACAACAAGAACAAAACATTCATTTGAAGAAATAAATAAAGAGTGCGATCGTTCTAGAGAAAAGTTCTTACAGTAAGGTGCAAGGCAACTTCATAGGAATTCAGATTACTTCGTTAACATAGATTATCAAAAAGGAAAAAAGGGATTATTGCGTCAAAACATGAAATTAACACAACGAAGAGATATGGCCCATTAGACTCTAGTTGGTGTTGCCGGCTTTGATAGTTGTTGTGTGCTGATCAAAGCAAAATGTGGACTATTCATTTTATATTTACTAATCACAGTTCATATCGTTATTATATATATTGCCTTCCTTGAGTAGATGACAAGAAGAAGCAACTTTGCCGTTTGGCTTAATCATTGGACATGTCTGATCATCTATTATCTTTTCACCTCTAAAGTCTAAACATACTCAATCATAGCGGTGTTTGTTTGACATTACAAGGTTATTTTTTAAAAAATATATATTAAAATAACAATTTTTTATTTTTTAAAATATACTATTAGCATATTAAAATAATAATAAAAATATTAAAAAATAAAGCAAAAAAAATCAAAATATTTTAAAAACACGAACACTCAGCAAAGATAAACAGCTCTAAAACCACTCTCCATCTGCTCATTATCGTTTAGCATGGTTTTTAACTTCTTTTGGCGGGAACCCAGTCCACATGATCCGCTGGCCCATGGCCCAATCCTTAAATGGTTCAAAGCTAATTTGTATAATTTATAGAAAAGGATGGCAATACATCGGATCCACTTTGTACCCTATATTATGGTGGAGGAACTAGGCCGATATACGTAAGAAACGAAAAAATTTAGGTTGTGTTCAGTAATAATAAAAACAATACTTTTTTTTTATTCACAGTTTTCCATTTTTTCTATTAATTTTTATTTTTTAATAAAAAATTAGCAAAGCTTTTTATTTGCTGAAAAAAATTTATTTTTAAAAAAAATTTATTTTTAAAAAAATATATATCTAGATTATAATTATTTTTCATAAGGATTCAAAATTATAATTCATAATTTCTATCTTAATTTTTTGTATTCATGATAATATAATTTTATTCTTGTTTTATTTGAATTAAAATTTCTCATGAAACAATTATATTATAAAAAATATACACTAAATTTATAATAAAATTTAAATTCATGAAATTAATTAAATATCAAAATATAAAAAAATAATATTTCACGTTACTAAAAAGTGTTTGTATATAGAAAAAGTTTGTAACTAAAAAGCTGTAGATAGTTTTTAAAATGTGTTTTCCAAAATCAATATAAACTTAAAAAATTGAGATATTGTTTTTTAAAATATAAAAATATTTTATTTAAAAGTAAATTCTTAATTTTAATTCTTTTTAGCTTTAATTTCTCAAATATTATTTTGTTTTTTCATCCAAATAAAAAAAAATTAGGTCTCGTTTAGATGGGCTGAAACGGGTAAAATCCATGCTGGGTCAAATTGCTATCCAACGGATATTGTTAAACAAAAAAAATCAGGCCGCCTCTCACTAAAAAAACAAACAGTAATTAAAATTAATAAATATCGCCACGTGGGAGATAGAAACCTCGCTTGTCAGTTGTCCTCTGTCACCACGTAGAGTATAAAGATACTCGCGTCAACAATACGCAGTTCTAAAAGTCTCTTTCCAAACTCCCACCAGATCCATCCACGTGCCCACTACCAACGGCCAAGATGAAACATCAAAACAGAATCCAGAAACACTACCTCCCTCCCTCTATAAAACCAAGCCTCAGTCCCTTCCATTGACGCAGTCCACAAATTTTCAATGGCAAACCCTAAGGTCTACTTCGACATGACAATCGGCGGCGTCCCAGCCGGCCGGATCGTGATTGAGCTGTTCGCGGACACAACTCCACGAACCGCAGAGAACTTCAGGGCTCTTTGCACTGGAGAGAAAGGCAAAGGCCGAAGCGGCAAGCCTTTACACTACAAAGGCTCGACTTTTCATCGAGTGATCCCTGGATTCATGTGTCAAGGAGGGGATTTTACTGCGGGGAATGGAACCGGAGGAGAATCAATCTATGGAGCGAAATTCGCTGATGAGAATTTCATAAAGAAACATACTGGGCCTGGAATTCTATCTATGGCAAATTCTGGGCCTGGCACTAATGGGTCTCAGTTTTTCATATGTACAGATAAGACTGAATGGCTTGATGGGAAACATGTGGTGTTCGGAAAAGTTGTGGAGGGTATGAATGTTGTCAAGGCTATAGAGAAGGTTGGATCTAGTGGTGGAAGGACCTCCAGGCCTGTTGTTGTTGCTGATTGCGGCCAGCTTTCTTGAGGGACACAGGATTTGTGATATGCTGGTGTGTTTATGTATCTATCTACATAACGAGTCTTTAATTGGACTCTGATTGTGTTTCTTCAAGTGTTGCTGTCCTTTAATGATCCTAATGAGATTTACAGATATAATAATTGAATGAATCATTTCACCTTTTTGTTTCGATTTGTGTGATAATGGGCTGCTTGGATCTGATTCGAGCCTTGAGTCGGGTTGATTTTCGGTTCTTGTAACTATGCTTTTGCCCCTCTCTACTGGGGTTTTCATGATACCAGGTAAGCAAGCGGTTTGGTCAGCGCTTTTAGAATTTGAGCATTCTTGAACTCCATGGAAATCGGTCGACTTCGGTGAGAGACCAAAGGGCTTAAGTTTGCATCTAATAATTAAGGTCTGTCTTGAGGGGTAGTTGAAGTTGACTAAATTAGACAGAACTGTTAAGTGTGTTTTTGACATTCTGTTAAGATCTGTTTGGAGTAATGTTATGATGATTTTTATTTAGAAATATATTAAAATTGATTTAGAAATATATTAAAATTAAGTTGTTTGTTTTTTAATTTTTAAAAATTATTTTTAATATTAGTATATTAAAATAATTTGAAAATACTAAAATAATATTAATTTAAAATAAAAATATTAATTTTTTTAAAAATATTTTTAAAATATAAAAATAACACAAAAATAAACAGTATCTAAATTAAATTTGTTGGTGTGACAAAATACGCTCTGTGCCGTGACCTTCTGTCGCTCCATCCTTATAGGGCAGAGAACTCGTCTCTGTCTTGGTTGTGCTGCTGGAGGCTCGGAATAGAAGAGCACTCATCTCAAAGTGGGCTTACTTTTTAGATGCTCATAGGAAGC
>Ga0307511_10001259_pt1 | contig 26813 bp, 36 predicted proteins | sample 13_EM_MG_FD_200266 | JGI IMG/M metagenome (GOLD analysis project Ga0307511, IMG submission 200266) | Populus trichocarpa ectomycorrhiza microbial communities from riparian zone in the Pacific Northwest, United States - 13_EM | ecosystem: Host-associated > Plants > Roots > Unclassified | place...
AACCATCACCTCGACAGAAGACAAGCTCACGCAGATTATCAACGAATACCGCTGCTCTATCCGTGCCCTCCAGAGGTCCAAACAAGAGCTCGAGGAAGAGGTCTCCCTCACATTGGCGTACATCTCACCGATCAGGACCTTGCCTCATGAGCTGCTCAGACACATCTTCCTGCTCAATTTTGAGGACCAGCCGTGTTGTGCTTGGGGTGTAGCCGCGGTGTGTTCTTTATGGCGGAGATTGGTCCTTGCAATGCCGAGAATGTGGTCCAAGGTGTGTTCCAAATACATCGGCACGTTCACTGTTTTCATATCCCGTATTCACCCCATCTGCGCCTCTCCCTTCCTACGCTTAGATTCGGCTGGTCACCACGCCATATGCGAACGCGGACACTATCAGGTTGTGGTTGGAACGGTCTGGGTCGACCATCCCCCTCGACATCGAAATCTTCCTTCAGGTACACACAGCCTCCAGCAAGGCTGCCAGGAGGCGTTCTCTTTCACCCATTCGCCATACTTTATTGCCCCCGATCAACGCACAGTATGTCCACATCCCGCCTCCCCCGCCCATCCTGCCCCCTCAGAACCCATTCTTGACCCCACCCTCGCCCACGTTGAACCCGACCGACAGTCCCCCACCCACCCCGTCCACTCACTCTCCGGCAACCTCGACCACGAGCACGTTCTCGAGGACGAGCCTTCATTGGGGTCATATCGCATTTTATTATCTGGTGGAGCAGATGCATCGATGGGAGCGCTTCATCTTCCGATTCGATAAACAGTTTGCCTCTGTTACTGCACTCAAGTCTGTCATTGGTAGGTTTTCATATCCTTTGTGTAAAGAGTTTCCCACTCATCGTTTCTTCAGGTGATGCTCCCCATCTCAAGGAATTCGAGATATCTTGTGCTGAACCGGCGTTTTACTCCGAGTGGGCTTGGTTGCCGAGCGCAAAGGCAACTACAACAATGGTCCTTCCAAATCTCAACTCCCTCACCCTACAATATATGCCATTCAAGTGGTCTTCGCCATTGTTCAAGACAGACCTCCACTCTCTCACCCTTCGATCCCTTCCCACCTCCCACTTGCCCTTGGACAGGATCCTTCACATCATCGCGTCGAATCCGAACCTCGAATCGATGGATCTCCACTTCACCACCGTCCACCCAGCAATTCTCCCTCTCAACCCCCTCACTCTCGAGAATTTGACCAAAATGAGCCTTGGCGGACACTACCTCCTCTCTCAGCTGGTTGATAACCTCACCCTCCCATCGCTCGCCCGCCTTACGTATGACATTGAAGCGCGGGAACCAATCGAGGAGACGATTACGAACATCATCTCGCGTTCGAACAACCCGCCTTTGGCAACCCTCTCGATCGCATACAACCCGGGGACGGCGTTTTACTATGGTGGTGCCGCGGGGATTCTGAATTGGGGCTTCTTGATGGATGCACCAGAATTGAGGACGCTGAAAGTTGGCGGAACGGCTTTCGAGCCGTTACTCGTCGCGTTGTCCGGACCGGAGGACGGGGCAGGGCAATGGTACTGCCCAAAGCTCACAGGGCTGTACATGAAAGGCTGCCACGCTCACGGGGATGGGGTCTCGAAGCTCGTCCAAATGGTAGATGTGCGGAATCCGACCCCAGCTTCCTCCGCTCAAATCACCAACGCGGGAGGTGGAATCCCAGGTGGAGGATCGGTGGAGAAGTTGAAACACCTCGAGTTGCACGAGTGCGCGGTTTTGGGACCGGACGTCGTGCAGTGGATGAAGAGTAGGGTTTTGGAAGTGGTTTGCGTGGAGTTGGCATATGATAGGTGGGTCCCCTCTTTTTCAGACTCTGCTTTCGAGTCGATCGTATCACGAACGGATTTGAATGACCTCTTTAGGCGTAGACCACCCAGAAGCCCGTCCTATCCGTATATTTGAGCGTCGGCTCACCCAAGTTACCGGTGTATTGTCCAAGAGAGGTTCGTGCTTTGCGGGTTTGTTGAATGGTGATATGAGGGTGCGAGCGTGCACGTCGTGTGTCTAGGTCTGTTGCTTGGCTTTCCAAACTGTGTATTATATGAGTTGTTGCCTCCAGTTTTGTGTGTATCCATCTGTATTAGAACGTAGCTCGTCTTTTTCTCTCGAAAGTAGATTGGATGAGTTAACCTGGACTTTCAAATTCTCCTTCACCCGAAGACGCACTAAACGAGTCGTTGACACTCTGACCCTGGCGTGGTATATGTGAGCTGTTAAATGTCCGACAGAATGCGTTGCGTGATCGATATAGATACATGGGTACACGAACGAAATACAACAGTCCATCGATATAATAAGAAACGTACATAACCCACATACAACACTACCTCAACCTCAAACAACCTGCTTACTCCTCCTACTCTTACTGAAAGTCGCGGACCTCCCGACCGCGTTCTTGATGCTCCTCATATTCTGCACGATCTCACTCGCACCCTTCGGATTCTCCGCCTCAAAATCATACCTCTTCGTGGAGGTTCCTCCGGGTCATCATCTTTCGGGTCGTCCGCCGGGTCGTCTTCCAGATCGTCGCTTTCCGAGTCGTAGGCCAACCAATCTGCCTTCGGGCTGTAGTCCTCGACGTCGCCTTCCATGTTGTCGTCGGTCTCCGGGTCGTCGGCTGCCATTGTATCGCAGTTGTTGTCCTTCATACTGCAGTCTTCCTAACCTTCGTTTCTCAGGTTAGCAGAGGGAACACCTTCTCGCGTTTCGCAGGACGGTTCGAGGGGAAGAGCGATGCCCAAAACCTGGCGATCCTCCTGTCTTATGAGTTGTAGTTTGCTTGTGCATGTTTTGGCGCGTTGAGCGTCTAGATCGACGATCGTCTCTCGATCGTCTCCCAAACTTGATCACGAATCACCATCATGAACGTCATCCATCCTCAGACAGTACAACAAACCCTGCCCCCCTCCTCAGAAACAGTCAGTCCAACAAAGTCGCATCCATCGTTGGCTGGCGGGCTATGTGGTCGACTACGAGGCCGCCCTCAAGTTGGACCGCAAGCTTTCCGGTATCCCCACCCCTATCCCACCGAAAGGTGGTTTCGTCTACCCCTCTCCGACCCGCATCCAGAACAGCATTGGAGAGTATCTGAGGGAAAGAAAGATGAGCCCTTTTGTTGACGTTCAGTTTACCGGCCCGATATATCTCCCAAAAACCATCTTTGCCACCAAGGGGAACCACAAGTCGCGAGGTCCGCCACCCGAGGTCGCTATGGGAGAGAAGGATGAAGCCATCCGTCAGTGGCTGGAGATCAACGGTAACCCACCATCCATCGCTCCTTTTGTGCCACTTTCTTACCTCGTCCACAGGCGTTACCTCGAAGGAGTACCGGTGGGAGGTTCGCGTCGATTATTAGACAGTCATGTTTTATTACACTCCCATTCTCAATTCTCGATTTATGAACTCCGGTGTACGTCAGTATTCCTCTTTTGTCGCGGATGGGGAGAACCGTACGCAAACTGCGTATGAGGTTGAGCCCCCGTGAGGTCTGATCAGGGCCCGGAAGTAACGCCATGGGGGAGTCTCATCTCCAACCGTCAGCCGACATCGTAGCGGCGCCCTTGCGCCAATCCCCGACTCGCAAACCCCTGTGGAGTCTTGAGAGAGAGCCTCCTGTATGGCCTGCATGTTGACCGATGACAAAAGCCGGGTATGGTGATTTGAGCGCCCGGAATAGATGTGGTTTTCGATACAAGTGGTTCCGGCCAGAACGGCCCCTCAGCTCCTCTTCAATTACCTGAACGCGCACTCAACGAGTTGTTGACACTCCGAGCCTGGCGTGGTATATGTGAGCTGCTAAATGTCCGACAGAATGCGTTGCGTGATCGATATAGATACATGGGTACACGAACGAAACACAACAGTCCATCGATATAATAACAAACATACACATAACCCACATACAACACTACCCCAGAGGACGATTGACCAACCTCAAATAACCTGCTTACTCCTCCTACTCTTACTGAAAGTCGCGGACCTCTCAACCGCGTTCTTGATGCTCCTCACATTCTGCACGATCTCACTCGCAACCTTCGGATTCTCCGCCTCGAAATCGTACCTCTTCGTGCCCCCGTCCCTGTGCACGACGAGCTTGAAAGACGAAGAGTTTTTGGCCGATTGTTGGCAGGCCACGACGGACTTGATGTGGTATGAGGATGTTCGCCCGGTTTCGAACATACCGGTGGCCCGTTTGGCTGACGGCATAATCTGTTGGTCGCGAGTGTGTGATTTACGTTCCAACGAGGATGGAAATGATACGTACGTGGAGGTAAGCGCCATCGATCGCCAGAATTCTCTCGTGTCTTCCCACAAGCATGGGCAACTTCCTGGTGATAACATATTTCTAGGGTATACGAACGAGGTCAGGACTCTCTGCGATGCCCAAGACACAACTTTCGCACCTTGTAAGCACCCGTGTAATCCATCGCAGAAAAAGCGTTTTGTGCCCCAGGAGTTTCGGACATCCTCTTGAAAATCGAAGCTGCAAAGGAGGAGATAAAGGGGGAAGAGCGACCCTGTTGCGTCAACCCCTCGTGCAGGAAGGAGAAAAGAAGCTCTGAGAGGGCTTACCATTCGGATCCGTAGTCCTCGTGGACTTTTCCACAATTCCATATCTCGGTAACCACGACCTCTTCACCAACAGCAGATCGCTCTTCCCTTCCAAACTGGCCACGGTCCGATCCAGTGGAATCAAAATGCTCATATCGCTCGTGTCCCTGACAAGCAAAGCGTACTCGTTCGGGTTCAGCTTCCGCTTCTTGCAGACCGCCTCGAGGGCTTCTTGCATGTACATCCCCGCGGTCCTACAAACGGGTGAACGATAATTCACGGTAAGCCTCGAGAGACGAACCCGAGCGAGGTTCAGAATGACTTACACAGGGATGGTGGTCGATATATGCACCGCATCGGCTGTCTCCGCCACCCTGATCCTCAAGAACATCTGAGGTCCATGACCGGATATCAAAGACCCAAACGCAGGGGACATTCCCAACGGCGACGCGGTCGTGCTCGTTCCTGACGCAAGTGAGGAACCGGCATTGAGCAAGCTACCTTCGGGGCCCTTCTTCTTCTTGCCCATAATACGTGATGGCCGGCGTTGGATCTTGGACTCGAGCGTCTTGTTCTGTTGCACTGTTTTGTTGGGGTGCGTCAGCCCCGCGGTGAAGAAGCTACACAAGCGGGACTCACTTTGCGGCGCCGAAGCTTCTAAAACCGCGTAAGCATCAAAACTGAACTTGGATATCTTCCCTGTCCTATCCGGTGGAGGGAAATCCTCGTCAACCTCACCATCATCCTCCGCAATCCTCAAAATCCACCCCACAGCCGAACAAACCGTACCCCACCTCTGATCTTCCTCACCCTCCAATCCTTCATCGATCTTGGGTAACCACCCTTCCTCCCAATACCTATACAACGCATGTCCCAACACCTCTTCGACCGTCGCGTCCTTCCGGACATTCAGCTCCATCACCTGGCCCCTAGGTTTCTTAGCCTTGGGGAAGAACACTGCGACGATCTTGGACTCTCCCTCTGCGCGACCAGAAATGGCGGCGTAGTACTCCTCGAAGGGATTCATCGAACTCGAGGTCTTGGCCAACATCGCCGTTAGGGCTGATTTCGCCGGCCGAATCGGAGGAACCTTCTTTCGAGGGAATGTCAACTCGTCGGGCTTCGGTCCTGTGTGGTGCGCGGTGGGTGAATGATGGTGTCGAGAACCAGAAGTGTCCCCTGTACCCCCTCCGGTACTGTGTTTGTGGGCGTGGTCCGGATGGTGGGGGTGGTGAGAACCACCGGTGATGGAGGACGTAGAATTCCGATGACGAGAACTTGAGCCGTTCCTATCGCTGTTCGAACGGGAACGTCGCGTAGCATTTTTGGTTCTGTGCTCTGAGACAGGACTGAGCCTGGGCCCTCGCTTCCCAGGCATCCCAGAAGGTCCATGCATCGATCCATTCGGGGTCGACATGAGCGAATGAGACATCGACAACATCGAAGCAATATCCGATCCGCTCCCAAGGTTCACCCCTCCACGAGTCGCGGAAAACTCCCTAAACACCCAGAAAACAAACCAAAGCGGAGTCAACGTAAGTTCGCCCCACTCATAAGCGAAATGAAAGGGCACGGAGAGCGTGATATGAAAAGCGACAGGACTTACGGATCGAACTCGTGGGCGAGATCTACACTCCCATCAATCACGGGTGCACTGTCGAACCCATCCTCTTCCCCACTATCTTCGCCAGCAGCCAGCACGTCAGAGTCGCTATCGACAGGCATGTGTTCGTGGATATCTTCGTCGCTGGATTGAGGTTTGTCCCCCTCGATATCGTGAGAAGGTTCGGGTTCCGAAGAGGACGACGAAGAGGTGTCGATATCACGTAACGAGAGGGGTTGGGCAGGTTGAGCACCACCTCTCGTGCCTATACCGAACCCTCCGCCTCGTCCACGAGCCTGGAGCCGGACCCGTCGACGGGCTTCCATCTCGGCCGCACCTTTAAAGTTCGGCACAAAGCCCACGACATGTGGCGGTGCAAGCGTCGCAGCAGTAGAAACGCCCCCAGCAGAAGACGAAGAAATCGACTTCGTGAGCGAGTCAGTGGCCTGAGTTTGCTCCTGAGATGGAGAATGTCGGTGATGCGAATTCGTAACGGTCGAGGTCGGGTTAGCGCCGTTGGGAGGGTTAGTGGCTTCCCCAGAGATAACGCCGGCGTCTGGTGGGGGTGGAGTTGATTTTGGCATGACAGACATATCACCACCATCGCTTGGTCCGACAATGTTGAGACCCACCGCAGCCAGCCTGCTTCTGCCACTTCCATCACTTCTCCCTCCATCCCGATCCTCGTCACTAGCCTCTAGCACGCTCGCTCCCTCAAACCTTCCTCCAACGCCCATCTCATCGCTCAATCTCTTCCTCCTAGTCTCAAACCTGGCGCTAGCCCTCCTCGCAGCCTTCTCGATATCTGTCGCCTTCTTACTTCCGCTCCCACTCACCCGCAACCCAAACGCACCAGTTCTGTTCCCTGCCATGATTGTAGTGGTGTACTTGACTCCGGTAGCACCAGGGAACCCAGTCGGCCTACCCCGTCCTCCATCCGCATCACTGACCCCACTCTGACCGTTCCGTTCGTGATGGCGATTGACGTTTGCCAACCCACTAGGTTTCTGTGGCGTAGCGCCCCGATGGGGCCGACCGTCCACACCTCTTTCACCCTCATCATCAGAAGGGGCTGGGCTGGATGGAGCAGCGAGTTCCGGCCATCGTTCGACGTCTGCGAGGTTTGAAGCGAGGATGTACGGGTTCGAAGTGTACGATGGGCTGAGCGAGATCAAGCGTGGTCCATATGGATCTTCGACATTTCGGAGGTAGCTCAGGCGGAGGCTGTGAATAAGAAAGCTGGTTTATGCCGGAAGAACCAAAGAGAGGAAGGGGTGCGGGTGGATCGGGTGGGTGTGGGGAATAGATAGACCACCGCGAGGTTTGGGAGAAACCGAGTAATGCCAACGGAACGGGAAAAGTTGGGTTTAGTCCCGCACCCACTAGACAACCACAGCGTTGGAAGGTGGTTTGAAGCAAAGGACTCACTCTGGATCACTAATTAGCGACATTAAACATCGAGGTCTAAAGCCAAGGTTGACAGAAACTGTGACCGATGATCGGTCGATCACTGGCACTTGGACAACTCAAGTTATTGCCTGACGGGCTCGAGCATCTTATGACGCCCGTTCGGTATCTGTTGTATACGGAGGCTCATCACTGGTTTGGGTCGCCTCACGCGTGGGTAGAACAGCGTAGCATTGCGCAGATCGTGAGGACCTGGAAGCTGCGACCACACCCAGGATAAACCTTTTGCCGCGCTCGCGAACGGAAGCAGTCATCGGGTGGAAAACTCGGTCATGAAGCATGGTGGAAATTATAGACTGGAAATCAGTAAACGGCGATCGATGAAGGGTATATACTGAGGCTAATGACTATGGAATACGGGAAACTACTGTGATGTCCATGCATGCAGATGGGTGGTATACAAGATAATACGAGAGATGATTCTTGAGTCCATAGAAACGACGATTGCGGTGAGGGTGAGGGGGAAGGGTGACGCTGAAGAAACAGAAAATGACAGGAATCCCATAAACCAGAATGTGAAAAAAGCGCTATTAAACGTGAGGTACGGAAGAACGATAAGAGCATGCAATTAAAAGTTACACGAGGAGAGAGCAGGAAATGCGGGTCACATGAAAAAGGGGCGAGTGAATAGACAAGGGAAGGTGTGTGGGCGGGCGGGTGAGGGGAAATTAAAGGTTGACTGCAAAAATGGAACATGGGTGGGGTATGTTTACCCCAACGTCGAGCGTCTGTGGGTGGTGAGGTCCTGATTGGCGTTTACGTCCGAGTCAGAGTCTGCGTCTGCCATACTCGTGCTATCTCGTAATCCGCTGACAACCTACAGGAGCAAGAAAGTTAGACTCGGTCCCTGGTTGAGAAAACGCGCGGAATGCTTACTCCTATGCTTATTCGCCTGGAATAATCATACTCATCCTTCAAACTTGATAGACTCTCTGTCGGGTGATGTGGAGGTGTGCTGAGAAGACCCTCCCTGCCAGACATGACGCTAACATTGCTTCCTGCGGGTGATGGATGGGGTTCGCTCAGGGTGGGAGTGTTGAGGTAGACGACTGGAGGTTGGGAACGCTGTAGCGTCGCAAGGGTTGGGACCTGGGTTGCGGATGGGGGTCTCAGTAGGGAAGAAGGGGGGATCGGTGGAGGGGTGTGAACTAGGATGGACGGGCCTGGAGGTGGGAACGTTTCAGGTCGCGGAACGTCCGAAGATAGCCTCCGAGGATAAATTGACATCGGTTGCAGGCCGTCATGGAAGACGGGTTCGGAGCTGACCCTGTGGGGGTTGTACGATATATCGTCCATGCTCCCTCTCCGCGTCGGGGCCTCTGATCTGACGGTGAGCCACGCGCTGGGGATGGTGGCGCTCCTGTCCGGACTCAAAGAGAACCTTGTCCGATTCGGAACTTGCCGAGGAAGTGTGGGGGAAGGGTTTCGAGTGCTGGCATGGACTTGCGTAAGTGATGAATTGACAGTACCATGCCCGTGTGACGAGTGACCGTTGCTTGATGCCGCTGTCGGGTCTCTAGTAAGGTACCCACTCTCGAACCCGTCTCGCTGTTCCGAACCTTCTCCGGGACCGAGGGCGGCCGATAGAGAAGGGAGAATGGCGTGGCTAGTGGAGGAGCGGCGCATTTCGTGCCCGACGGACGATTGGATTTCGAGATCGGGGTCGTCGTCGATGATTCTGGAATGACCGTGGCCTGACGGTATGCCACCAGGTGACGCGCCCCGCCCAATTGCGCCGATCATTGGTGGGCCAAAAGCTTGTGCTTCGAGTTCCCTCAATTGGTGGCGTTTGATGGTAAACCAGGCAAAAACGAGGAGGCCGGTCACAATCGCGCACAGTCCGATAATGAGGCCTGCAAGGGCACCTGGATTTTGGGCTCTGTATTCCGTTAGTCTTTAGGATTACGCGGATCTGTCAAAGGTCACGTACAATGAGCGGGAGCCAGAGCTTGTAGGAACACTAATAATGGATGTGGATGAGTGGGGAGGCGGGTTCGTGTGAATCGTAGTCGTAGTCGTTTTCGGCGAAGGCGGTGGCAGATATATGGTGGTCGTTGTCGTGGAAGATGAGAGCGTGATAGTTATCGGTGGGGGACCTGTGTAGATGGGATTAGGTGAATATATGCGCCATTTTTTGAAGAAAAGAAACAAACTGGTGCGGGTAACTGTGACGGTGGTTTGGACCGTGATGAATCTTGTGGTGACGGAAGTGGGATCTTGGTACTCATTGGAGAGGGAGGAGGTGAGGGGACCCTGAGCGGTGACGACAGAGCCGGCAGCGACGAAGAGAAGGGGGGAGAGCTTCGTCCGCATCGTTCGGCGGGGGAGAGGGGAGGTGGTGGGGTCAGTGGAGAAAAGACATGTGTTGGGAAGAGAAGCCGCGGCAAAGTCAAGAATCGTAGATGGCTTGAAGATGTCAAAGTCATTCCGACAGATGGAATGTTCACGGAATCGGACTTTAGTCGCCCGTGTCTTCCCGATATCCCCGTTAGCAAGTAGAGACTTGAACCCATTCAGATCCAAAACGGGCAGAACCCTTTGACGTTTCCGGTGGAGAGAGTGAGAGCGGCGCAATTTCCTGTAGAAGCGCGAGTCGGCTTCCGTATTGATTATGGCAATTTCGGAGCCAATAACACGCGTTAACGTCACGTGATCCGCCCGTTTAAGTTCTTCCTTTTCTGGAAGATAATCCTTTTTTTTTCTTTCTTCAACTCATTTCAAGGACTCGCTCTATTGTCCCCTTGCGAGCTCATCCACCTTTTTATTCGCAAGAGCCTACCGCGTTTCCAAGAGTATAGACATCTCCAGCTGGAGCGTACATCGTTCGAACCTGTGTTCTGTGGTTTACGAGTTCCTTACCAGAGATGTAACATGCTTAATTTCTGCTTGTGTCCACCTCCGCGCTATCCTTTGTCCCCGCCCCAGCCGCTGTGTGAACATAAGCCCAGGACAGCCCTCTTCCCTCCGCTGCCTTTCAAACCATACGCGAAGAGCGATGTTGTTTCAGCTTCAAGTCTCCCGGTTTTTCCCACTGGCCTAAGCTAGTGGGAGTCTCACCTGTCGTAGATGCCCGCTCAATGTCCTGGACTGTTCATGCATCATGTCCCCCCTTGACCCCACCAGCCAAGGCCAAGCCAGAGTGATCGATCAGAGCACAGGTACACACTCTCAGGGTTTGCCACGTCCGCCACGATGTCCATGAACATTCGCCCGATAAAAGTACGATCGTGTTTCCGACTTGCCCGCTACCACGACTGAAACGGCTAGATAGGTCGATGACTTGCTTGGGATGCAAGCGTGCAATCTACAAAACCTCCCGGAAAACTATACAATGAGATATTGTATGGGTCGAGTGATATCTTCATTTGCTGGGTTGACGGTGATCAGGAACGATAGATCTTTACCACGCCCTGACCTGGCCTTCATTATCGTACGTGGCTGAGGATCCCAAAGGGAGGATAGTGGGCTACATCTTGGCAAAAATGTGCGTTCTCTTCCCCGATACCGCCTTCATCCGTTCACCGCACCCCAGGGAAGAAGATGTTGGTCCCGATGATCAACCCCATGGCCATGTCACTTCCATCTCTGTCTTGAGGTCCTACAGGCGGCTAGGACTAGCGAAAAAACTCATGGTTCAATCTCGTGGGTAACCGCTTCTCAAAGAGATGTCGTAATTCATATCCGTCAAGAGGAGGCGATGGCGACGATACACCGCGCCGCCTACGTTTCGCTGCACGTCAGACGGTCCAATCGAGCCGCGTTGAGCCTGTACCGAGACACGTTGGGATTCACGGTCAAGGACATCGAGAAGAAGTACTGTGAGTTTGTCCGATATCCGCCGGAGAAACACCCTTATCCCGAGCCCCACTTGGACAGATGCGGATGGAGAAGACGCGTATGCCATGAAGCTATCCCTGATTCAATAGTTGACACGTCGATACCATCTGCCGCTACTTCTCCCAACCTATATATCAACGTTGCGAACGCCAACTTACTCACCTTCTTTGTTTACGTCGTCGGTAAAATGTGATCGCGATCCAACCCCTGCTCTGACGCCATCGGACGTCCGGCAATTTGAATGGAAAAACTTCGGAAGTCGGAGCCTTTCCGCGAGCCCGCTGTCTCTTCCAACGACGAACCCGCCCTCTCCCGCTCTTCTTCTCTCGCTATGGCTTCGAACGTGCAACGGGACTCCTCGACCCCGTTACGTAGCGTAGACGAGAGCCCAAACCTCAGCTCTAAGCGCCAGAAGCAGCATCGGTTGGCCGGTCTGTTCGGAGAAGGCGGTTATCTCTGGGAAGACATCGATCCCGCAAAGGCCGTATGGCCTATGACTATATGGTGTTTCTTGACCGGTTACATGTCCGTAATTCATTCCCTTTGGAGAGAAAGAAACCGGTGAACGTGAACGCCGACGAAGCCTTTCCGTTCTTTTTCTAATTTCAGGGATATCGTCACATTCTCTGCGATCTTCGTTTGGTGTGCTTTCCAAACCGGAAACTCTGCCCAGGTGCGTCCGACCCCTCCCTCCTCTTCGGCTTCGGCTTCCTTCGAGTTTCTTATTTGTGGGGGGTCTAGCTGGCTCTGGCACTCGCGAGATTGTGGGAAACTCCGGGAGACACGACGTTCCGCATCGCCGACCAACAAGCGTTATGTTCCCTGGTGAGTTTCTTGGGAGGAGCTGCTATCGGCCGACTGGGTGATAGGATTGGTTCCAACACTCGGACGTGGCTCTTCACCGGTACGTAACCCTTCTGTGTTCTAAAACGAAATTCGACCTTTTGCTCACTCCAAAACTCGTATTCCTGCTCCCTCGGATGCTCACTTCTAAATTCCTCTTCGCTCCCCGCTCTTCCTGATTCAAAACAACAACAACAACAACAACGTTCCGCGTTCCATTCCACGTCACCGACATCAAATTCCCGATCCATTCCGCCCGCTTGCTTTGATCTCGAATAGGAACAATGATACAGGCGTCGTTCACGATGGCTGCAGCCATCGCCATCTGGCAATCTGGTCAGGGAAGCATAGCTCCCAGCCGAATCGAACCCGCCTGGTCCAACGCCGTCTCTTTTGTTTGCCTCGGTTTCATGTCGGCGTCGATGGGCCTTCAGGGAATAATGGGCAAACGGATAAACAGTCAATTCGCCACCACCGTCGTTCTCACTTCCGTTTGGTGTGAGCTCGTCGCCGACCCAAAGTTGTTCAACCTGAGGAAGGTCACTTCGAGGGATCACAAGACCCTCGCAGTCTTTGGCCTCTTCCTTGGAGCTTTCGCCGGAAGAGCCATCCTGGCCGAGATCGGATCCGCTGGCGCTTTGGGCGTCGCCACCGGCATCCGGGTTTTCCTGGCCTTCGGTTGGCTCTTTGTCCCCAGCAAGAATGCCGGGCTGGGGTCGCGGTCTGGACCGGTATAGACGATGTGGACTTTTAACTTATCTCGCTAGACCCGGACCACGCTCGCAATCTAATCGTAGATCGCTCCACTTTTTTTTAACCCTGTACGTCGCTCCACGATCACGCATAGACAGAACACAACAATGGATTATTATCCCTTTGACTACTTCTACGGTTTCCCACAAGGAAAGCACAATTACAGGAGGGGAGGAAAAACAGGTTCTAAAATGCGGGGAAGAGCAAAAGAAAACACGAATAGGGAGACTCAGTGCATCTTGCCCAGCACACGAGGTTGAGCGATGTCCGCCATGTTGATGAAGATATCGTCCGCTGGGTGACGGTACAAAGGTGCCTTCAACCTCTTCTGGTCAAGGTGGTGTCCGATGAAACCGATCGACCGTCCCAGGACGAACAGACCGTTGAGGGTGCCGATCCTAATGTAATCGTCCGCTTCCTCGCGCGTAAACGCTCCAGAGTCCCTCAGAAGGTCGACGAAGCACACGGCGATACACCCGTCGACGTTCAGGATCAAGGTATCCTTCTTCGCGGTAGTAACCTTCTCCACGGCGAGAGCATAGTCCAGGAGCGAGTGACTTGGGAAGTGTTTCTTGACGTACTCCTTCACCAGTTCTACACGGAGATCTGGGTTGTTCACGCTCTTGATCTTGTGACCGATACCGCTGATCAACTTGTTGGCCTTCCTCGAGTTGTCAACGAACTCGCGAGGAGTCAATCCTGTGTCGCGAGCGCCGGAGAACATGGCCGCAGCCTCGTCCAGCGCACCACCGAATCGGCTTCCAATCGTCAAAAGCCCAGAGGCGAGCGAAGAGATCAAATCCTTCCCCGCGCGCGTGGCAATGATCGTGTTCATCGCACCGGAGACCGCGGGTCCGTGGTCGGCCGTCAACATCAGGACCATCTCAATGAACTTGGTGGCCCATTGTGGTAGGCCTATAAAACCATCGTCAGCACGTCCACCGCACCAAACTTGTGATTGGACTTACGCCTCTTGAACCACAGCAAGCTGACAACACCGCCAAGCCCAATGTCGTCCTTAAACACATCCGAGATACGCATGCCAGCATATAAAAGCTCCTGGCCACGCTCGTCCGAAATGGTTGAGATGAACGCGGCTGGCTTACGGATGAGGCCGAGCTCCTGAGCCCACTTGTAGTCCATCGGGATGACGGGTGGATCCCTCTCTGGCAGAGGAACGATCGCGCCGCTAGCGACAAGGTCGTCGTAAGTCTCTCTTAACACCTGGGGTAACTCCTCGAAGGTATCCGGGACAATGAAACCGGCGGCCGCCATCGCCTTGTTCTTCGCCTCCGCGGTCTCCAAATCCGAGTTGGCCATCGAACCGGCGTGTCCGAATTGCACCTCGGTAGTGAACATCTTGGCACAAGTACCGATAGCCCAGGCAACGATAGGCTTCTTGATGATACCCTTCTTGACGGCCTCGATAACGCGATACTCCTCGATACCACCAACCTCACCGAGCAAGACAAGCATCTTACACTCGGGATCCTTCTCGTATCGGAGCAAATGGTCGATGAAGGTCGATCCAGGGTAACGATCGCCACCAATTGCGATACCCTCGTACACACCATTGGTAGTGAAGGAGAGGATGTTGTTCAACTCGTTGGACATGCCACCGGACTTGGAGACGTAGCCGACTGATCCGGGGCGGTAGAGCTTGGAAGAGATGATGTTGTCCATCATACTGTCAAAAAGTTAATCAGCATCAGAAAATTAAATTCCGGGGAATTCACGTGAAGCACCCACCCTCCAGAGTTACCGATCCTGAAGCAACCAGGCTTGATACCACCGACGGTGGCGGGACCGATGATCAAGACGTCCTTGGCCTTGGCCAGGTGTAAAATTTCCCTGGCGTGCCGTTCTGGAACTCCCTCCGCAATCAAGGCGATGGTCCTAATCTGGGAGTGTTGCATGATCTCCAGAGTCGATGAGTATACACTTCGGGAACTGGCAAAGTTGACGACAACATCGACATCTTGGTGTTTAGCGATAGCCTCGTCGATCGAAGTGTAGACTGGAAGTAAAGTCTCCATGGTACCCCAGTAGAACTTCTGAATATGGTGCCCGCCGAATGGGTAGATCATAGCAGCGACCGATGCGGAGGTTCGACCGCACGAGTAATCAAAGTCAAGCATGCCCTGGATGGCACGGGGTTGGAGACCGTACACGAACGAACGGGTGGAGTTGTCGAGGGGGAGGTAATCAGGACGTTGTTTCATAGCGGTAGTGTCAAAGTGGACGATCTGGTCTTGAGGCTGGTTGCGACCCCCACCGGGCTTGATAGCACCGATGGTGACAGGCTCGGAGGCGGCAGTCCTCGGTCCAGGGGTAGTCGGAGTGGGAGGGGGGAGGGGAGTCTGGGGGACATGAATGCGATCGCTTGTCCTGACGCCCAAAGCCAATGGAACGATCTCAGTGATGTGGGTTTCGGGGCCATACACCTTGATGGGAACACCGAGCGACTCGCCCAACAAGCGCATGGCCTTGAGACCTTCCTGGTAGTTGGGGCCACCGCGACGGACGTAAATTTTAACTTGGTGGTTGATGAGAGGTGTCTTGAACTCTTTGAGAGCGCGGATGATACCCTTGAAGGTAGCGGCAACGTTGGTGAAGTTGGCAATACCACCGCCAATGATCAAGATCTTTCCCTTGGGGTTAGGCTTTCCGCGAGTGACGAGGTCAAGGATGGTTTTGGCGTATTCGTATGTTTGACCTTCAGTTGGTGCACCAGAGTATTCTCCATAGTTGGCAAGCTCGTCAGCAAAGCCGTGGGCGGCGATGGCATCCGAGTAAACAACGGAAGCACCACCACCAGCAACCATGGTCCAGATACGGCCCTCCGGGTTCAGCACAGTGAGCTTCAAGGAAGCACCGGTGGAACTGTCGAGTTTTTGAATGTAAGCTTCTTCCTTAGTCAAGTCACGACCGAAGGGGGCTGGCCAAACCTGTGGGTCGGACGATCAGATCTTGGTGAAATTGTGGATATATGCGCAACATTAGGCGTACCATAGGAGGACCACGATCAGCGGAGACGCCTTTGCCCTTGGAGGTTGCGGCGTTGGCACCTTCGTAGACCGAGAGATCACGGGCAATTGCCCACTTGGGTCCGCATATGGATTCTGCGGTCTGATCGAGTTTGGCGGCCATGTCGAGATAGTGGATGGTGGGGGGAGCGCCATTGACCCCATCGAGACAGATCAAGGGGTTGATCTCGAGGTAAGCGAAGTGGAGGTCGACGTAGACAGAGTAGAGGCGGATGAGGAAGTCGACGAGGATTTCCTTCTTCTCTCCGGGTACGTGTTTGAGAAGGGTCTCAGCCCAGACGTCACGAGATGGGAATTGAGCGGTGACGCCAATATCAAGCCGAAGGGCTTTAGCATCGACATCACCGACGTCGACACCACCCTCGTGAGTGAAGAGGATAGAATCGCCCTCACGGTTGGAGTTGATGCACACGTAGAATTCGGTGTTTGAAGGATGAGGAAGGAACGGCTCCAAGATAAAGTTGTTGATAGTTCCAGTGACCGATTCGACCTATCCGGCACGGAGAAATCGAAAGTTAGATCAGTTTGAAACAGTGAGCGGATCAGACACGTAGGGCGCTAATGCGAAGGGGCGACCCCAACTGATCCCCAAGATCTTGTTTGGGGGGTGACTTGGTTATAATGCGCTCACCTTCTGAGGTTTTCCGGCGCGTTCGACGATCCATTGTTTGGCCTCGTCCCAAGTTTTGTTGAGAGCGAGGAGGCCGGCTTTGCCTCGTCGTTTGATCAGTTGATCGGGCTTCGCGACAAGCTTGGTGGTATGGACCCAGGCGGGCAGCTGGGTGTCTGGGGTGATCGCTCCGGTGACAGGGTCCCAAGAGACCTGAGCGACCTTTGGAGAAGGGAATATGAAGTTCGGGGAGACGGTCGCGGATGAATGGACTGGCGGAGCGCGCTCAAGCCAAAAGGCAAGAAGGAGCTTTGCGTCGTATTCGCGGATCGCTAGATGGGGGAGAAGGTCAGAGGGCGCGATGAGAAGGGGAGAGAAGGCGCGAACCCTTTGCAGACATCTAGGAGGGAGAGAGATGGGGGAAAGAGAGAAGGGAGGATGCAGAGTGATCTGTCCGAGGGACGGGATTATATAGAAAATCAGGGCCAAACCCCAACGGGTTGTTGATTTTTAATGACGACGCGGGGTGAAGGGAATTATCGGTGTCTCGCAGCTCCTCGTTTCCTGCGCCGTGCTCTTGATCTTCCATACATTCCCCCCCCAGCGTCGGCAAAACCCATCTCGCTTATCGAACGACATTTTGCATCCCCAACGGCGGCAGGCGCACAACGGCAGGCAGGCACATCAGACTCAGACCACACACGAGGCCAGATTAAAAGCATATCTTGTATACAAAACAGTTAAATAGGCCACAGTGCTCGTCAGCCTAACCGGCGACGATGCAGGTCCAAAAACAATGAAAACAAGAAGGAAACTAAGTCACGCGCCTAACAGATGATACAACCAGAACAACATCCGCCCTGCGCCTCGTCCTCCTCAACCCCACCCTCCGACCGGAGTCGCCGTCTCCCCTTCTTCTTTGAGAGCCCGTCATCTGTTGGGGGAGCAATCGGCCGAATCGACAGGTGCATGATCGTCGTCGCGTATGGGCTATCCCTGCCCTCCTCGTAGTCTGGTCTCGGTGTGTGTGTAGGCAGCTTGAGTTCTTGGAGTCGAGGAGAGTTAGCCTCAACTGAAAAGAGTGGGGAAGTTTTATCTCGACTTACTATCCAAAGTGTCGTCATCTTGTAGTATCCTCCCCAAATATAGTAGACGGAGATACGACGGGTTCGGGGGAATCGTGGCCTTCGTCCAGTCTTAAAAGTTGTAGTGTGATCAGGCGTCCCGACGGTGTATCAGGGCGACATTAGTGACATACCCGTATCCCATGTACTCCAAATCACCTCCTTCACTCTCCCAGCCGTCGTTTCGGGGTGGAATGTAAACTTTTTCCTGTCCCCGGAAAGGACTAATATTGTGAGGGAGACCATGGGCTCTGCTACTGCCTCCTCATTCGGTGGGTCTTGAGCTGGAGTTGCATTCCCCTCGTCCTGAATCGAGGGTGCCGCCGTTGTAATTTCTCTAGGAGAGGTGCTCGGTAGCACATCCACCCGCGTCCGGGAGCTTCGTGCGGAAGCCGTCAGGTTTCCCAGGTTGTCAGTGGCGAGGAAATGTTGGGGAATGTTGAGCCCAGGCTCTTCGCCGTTACCCGAAGTCGGGATTGGAATGGTGGACGGCAGTTCGCTTGAAGACACGGCGGGATTATTATGTACAACGGGATTGTCAGTCGCCGTCATCGTGGAGAGGGGGGAAGGAAGGAACTCTTCGCCATTCACTGGTGATGGGCTTCAAGCACACCACATTTTATATACTCCGATTGCCACTCTCTTCTAAGCGCACTCCGCTTCACGTGAGGTACCATGCCCCTCGATAGAAGGTCATTCAAGTCCCCTCCCACTTCCCTTACGAGCACCAAAGCTTCCCAGGCAGTTCGCCGTGCCCAGGTGCGTCCCAGACATCCGTCAGAAACCCATCGCAGAGGAAATGACTGAGGGATCAAGTAAAGGCATTGGAAGATCAGAGACGCGTTAGTGCCATTTTCTCCGACCACATCTCAGATATCCCCCTTACCCTTCGCATAAGCGCAGGGAACAACGTTACGACTCTTCACGACAACTAGACATCTTATCTGGCCTCGACCTCGGTCCCTCCGACGATGAGGACGACGATAGCCGCGAGCCTCCGCTGATCATTCGTGACGGAATCTCCCAGTTTGCTTCGCTTCTCTCTCAAGAGACGGCGCCCCCATCGAAGACTCCCAGCCAGCAGCAGCCGTACAGTTCCCAGGCTGATAACGTTTTTGGTGTGGTTGCAGGAGGGCACGTTCACGTCCGGGAATCGGATCACGAAACCAATGACGTCCAACAGGCCTCACCACAACCGTCAGCTACCCGCGGGAAAAAGAAAAAGAAAGCAAAACGCAGGCAGAAACCAAAGTCCCCGCTGACCACGGTTGAACCACCTCAAGACCCCGCCACTTCAAAGACCCCGGGGAAGAAAAGGAATCAATGGGCCGACCGTTGCATGTATGCTGAACTGCTCGAGCTGAACCCCGGAGCGGCATTGAATCCGCAGATTGATATCGAGGACGGATTACCGGATGATCTCGACACTGGGGCATGGACCGCTATCTCCGGGGTGCCAGTGGGAAAGAGATGCCTGGCCGTCACTTACGCCTCCTCTGGAGTTGCGGGTACTGGTACGAACATTCCTAACGGGTTGATGCACGATCGGAATGACAACCCCTGCTGATCCTAACGTGTTTATCGAACAGTGCCAAACACGGTCTTACGGTCCCGACTTGTAGGGAAACACTTGTTGCCCGCCTTCCCTTCAATACTACCGCAGAATACGATCTTGGATTGTATCCTCGACCAAGAGTGGACCCAAAACGGCATTCTCCATATCCTTGATGTCATCAAATGGAAGGGTCAGGACATTGGGGACTGTGAGGCTTCGTTCAGGTAGGGAACCAGTTTCGCCTGCGAGGGAAGCCACCAGCTTAAGTATGCGCATACCCTTTTCTAGGTTTTGGTGGCGGGACACCCGGATGCAAGAACTCCTCGCCACGAATCCTAACACGATCCCTGAATCTACGTGGACCGCGGCCCAGCCGAATGGTGAAGGTGCTGCCACACCCCCTGCCGCGTTTCCATACCCCATGACGTTCGCTTCGATACCATACCACTCCGACGTGTCATTGCCCAACCTCTTGTCGACGGTTATACCTATGGCGCGATCTCCTCGAACGATTTCGATAATCCCTCGTCGTCTCTCCTCGAGCGTTACAGAGGGTGAAATGCAGATCGACACGTATTCAATAGTCGGAACCGGCGAAGGGGAGGTGCAACGAATGGAAGTTCAGGTCCAGTCCGAGGGGCTGTTGCTATACGTTAGCCAGGCCACATACGAGCCTGGCACAAGCCCGTTGAGCACTTGGGTCCCGACCCAATATGAGGGTGTCGCGGTCTTGGATCTCTTCGAGAGGTGCGTTCATGGAGATTTCTATTGCTTCCGTGTGTATCCTGACTGATCCGGTTGTCCCAGGCTCGTACAGAGGAGGTTGCAGTTGGGTATTTCGAGAGTAGGTGCTAACGAAGTAGAAATGGATGTCTAGACGCGCGAGGCATATCACGTTTCGGCAGACCAAGATGGTCATTGCGTTGCGTTCGTCTCCGAAGCGTCGGTGAATATGCGTTCCGAAAAAAGAACTGTACATTCGCGGTCACCGGTCCACCCTCAGCACCCACAAGCTGCACTCGTGCCCGACCCAATTAGGAGCTTGCCCTCCACCAAGCCACTTCTCTGTGTCATGCCTATTTTAGGACCCGTCACGGGGAACGGATTGAATTGGCACAAGGTCGCGTTCCCAGGGTTGGCGAAATGAGTGACGTGGAACTCCAACCACGGCCCCTATCTGGGAACGGTAACCAGCATAGTAGTAGGGCGACTGTGATCGCACTCTAATGCACAAGCCAACTCCTCCATCATAGGCGATGGACCACTAGACTCGTAATCAGTGCGCGGTTCCGCGATTTAGGAATCGCCGCGTAGCGAGATGTTGAGAATATCGTGGAAGGAGTGAAGCCAAACCCATCGAAGAGGTTACCATCGAAGGTTAACGTTGGCAGGGTGTTGATTACAAGGGCCGTGAAAAAAATGATGCTGTGACAATATCCTAGATCTTGGTCATGGCATTCTAAGTGAATGGGGGACGAGCGTGTACCGCCAACGACGCGGATGCGGATGAGAGATCCCTTCCCCAGAGTGCGCTATCGGGGAGGCCGCATGGCTATCGAAAAAACGGCTGCGATCGTGGGAAACGGAACAAATTAGACTTCCGCCTCGCGTCCCGCCACCCAACTTTCCGACCAATCCTTTGAGCTTTGCACATGGCTGACCTCGACCTCGACGAGAATGTTGAAGCCCCTCCTCTGCGCCCCCCTTTAGCCAACACCTCATCGCCTTCAGACAAGGAACCGGACGACTTGGAGAAGATTCGGAAATGGCAGGAAGAGCGGATTGCCAGGAAACTTCGGGGAGAATACGAGTCTTCCGTCATGCACCTAACTGAACTTGTACGCGTTTGGAGCCTCGCGGATGGCTGTAGCATTTAATCCGTCTTGCCTTTTTCAGATTCATGATAACTCTTCCACTCCTTTACGCATCGCGTCAGTACGGATCGAAGGCGCTGACAATACCAGGAAGTCCTTCCTCGGTTCAATTGTCAAACACTACCTCGGCGACCCATATTCCCACGACGAATCTACTTTGCAAACCGTACTACTCAAGGCCCGCAATATTGGACATACACTGCAGGAGACCGGCTTATTTCACCACGTTAACGCAACCCTTGAGCCCACCCGGGACGTAACCGCGCCCGCACAGGATGTAGACCTTGTGTTCAAGACCAAGGAGAAGGGCCGTTTACAGCTCAAAACCTCAACAGAGTTTGGGAACCAGGAGGGGAGCGCGGTACGTGTTTTTCGTGGACATTATTTCGTTGGTGTGTCTGAGTTGCTCCCAGAGCGTCGTAGGCCGCCTGCGCAATGCCTTCGGAGGCGCCGAGACGTTGGAAGGTCAGATATCTTTCGGCACCCAAACCAAAAGGTCTTTCCATGCTGCGTTAACAGCCCCGCTCAACCCTACACTTTCAACACACGGTACACTGTCGATTTTCGGAATGGAACGTGACAACTCCGCTTTTGCTAGTTCCTCGGAGATTCTGAGAGGATTGAGAGCGACCATCAGGGTGAGCTAGGTTAGAGTCATCTCTCGCACCCATTCACACTAGCTCACACCAATTTGTTGCACAGACAGAAAACAATGGACCGCACGAACTCGGTTACGAGGCTGTTCTACGCCACATCGGGAACCTTACCTCCACCGCTTCCATGAGGTAGATCACTTTGCTTTGTGACCGTGATTAATGTTGACAAAAAGCCAAGCATTCGGCAGGCTTCTGGTTCATCCGTCAAATCTTCGATATTTCACAATTGGACGAGAGATACTCGTGATGACCCGATCATGGGGAGCAAGGGGGAGTACGTGAAGCTGTCCCACGAGTTCGCCGGAATCGGTGGCGACGCTTCGTTTTATAAGGCTCAGTCGGAAACCGTGATCTCACGCAGGATCGCCTCGAACGCCGTACGTAACTCGTTTCACATATCTTTTGTAGCAAGGTTCCTCAACCCCATTCCGGTAGTGTTTGTCCTTTTCGACCCGGGCCGGAGTGCTGTGGAGCTTGCTCCGTCCCTCCCATTTCTCTGATCGGTTCCAGTTGGGAGGATCCACGAACGTGCGGATGTTCCGAAATAACAGCATGGGACCTCGGGATGGGGGTGAGTTTTGTTCTCCATTCTCCACCGTCTTATTTCGGAACTTACTTGTTTCGGAACTTACTTGTCTGTCTAGTGGATTCCCTGGGCGGGGAGCTATACTGGGCAGCTGGTCTGAGCTTGATCTCGGACTTTCCGAAGAAGCCACACTGGCCGGTGAAGACCCATTTGTTCCTCAATGCTGGGCGGCTAGACAATATCGACAGAGGTGAGCTCATTCCCGCCTCGGTTATTTCCCCATTGTCATTCCTCATACCGATCGCTCACTATACCCGTACCAGCCAAGTCGCTTGCTTTGAACGTGCAAGAGTCCATTTCCCGGCCATCAATATCCGCCGGATTGGGGATAGCCTATCGGTTTGACCCATTAAGAGTGGAGGTGAACTTCGGCGTTCCTCTGGTTGCTAGCAAGAGTGATGGACACCGTAGAGGGTTTGAGGTCGGGATTGGGGTTAACTTTCTGTAGAACAAAAGGACATGGACGCCCGTAAAGTCGCAGGGGAAGGTTTGATCAGACTGCGCCTCTCGTCTTCGCGCCGTTTGCGCCTTTGTTCGCCCATGTTCCTATGAGACGTTCTATTGTTCGTGTGGCTACGGCATCCCCACTCCTGTTTTGAATTGGTTGTATTCGGCATCTCCACCAAACCGTGGCTTGATCAGGCCATTCCTTTGTGCGAGCATGTGCATGGACAACCACTCTGCACCATGCCACGCCACTCCTACATTTTCGCTGCAATGGGATCTAGGTATATAAGGAACTTATGGTGGCCAGCGACACTAACAACCCGCCACTCCACCGTCGCCCCAACTCGTCCACGACCTCACCACAATGTGCTACTACCAACCAATTCTTTTCGAATGCCCCGCGTGCCATAGTGTGTTCAGTCGGGGTGGAGAAGAGAAAGAGTGCAAAGATTACATCCGAACGCGGGATAGGGAGATGGCGAGGATGCAGAAGTGGCGAGAGGGTAGCCGGGAAAGAGCCCCTCCAACCCCATTTATCTTCGGTTGGTGCAAAAAGAACGGGCAGACGGAGAGGAATCCGATTACCGTGGTATCCCACAGGGCGTGCGATCCTTGTCTAGACGCGGGGTGGAGTGGAGAAAGTGACTACCCGTCGCCCACAGACAGCGAGGCGAGCTTTGCGCACGATAGGTATCTATCACCTGAAGTGCAAGTTCCGCCGAGTCCGTTGACCTCTGCTGAGGACGAACTTGACAACGATAAGATTGAGCTCGACTTTCCGATGCTGGATACACCTGGTGAGTGTCGTCCTGTTGGGATATCCATCGGGTGTCTGATACTTTCTTGCACAGCTGATTCCAAAGGGCGACCAGTTCGGCAATCCGAGAGGATTAGAGCGAGGGAGGAGAAGAAAGCAGGACCAGGACCACAGAACCGAACAACGGAGGAAACAAGAGGGAGGCCGACGTCCACCCGGAAGCGATAGTGTGATATCCCGTGATAGTCATACCCCCATTCCCAGGACTTCTTTGCACATATTCGTAATCTTCGTACACTGCATTCGGATTGTATACTTGTTGTATATGTATGCACCGCTCGTAGACCGGGCGATTCCCGCGAGGAGATCGTGGTTTGATGACGAGAGTTTGTTTGGCACAGAATCCGTGGGGAGCGGGAGTGATCGGCATGCGGGTCGAGTCTCGACCATGACCTTGGGGATATCTGTGATTCGTCATGGCTCTCATGGACCATGCCTCGTACTTTTCATACACTGGGACGGCGTGTACGTACCATGGAGGCCGCAACCCCGATGATACCGGTCCTTTCTGTCGGATGATCTCCGTGCTCTCTCGCTGTGACTTGATGGATGAACCCCACGCATTTCCCTCGAATTTCTATGTGCTATTATGGGCGGAGAGGCCTTTTTGGATATCTAAACAGTGGACTTTTGGTTTCCGGATAAACGATAAGCTACGGCTAGGGCTAGAACTGCTCCTGGGAGGGTATTAGTGACGACACTGGATACGGAGCGGTTGGCCGTAGAGGAACGGGCGTGTGATGCTCCTGCTCCATTGGTGGTCGTACTGATAGGTGGTTCTTGCAGTGGCAATATGAGGCTGTCAGTGGCTGACTTGTTACTGTACTCGCAGTCCCCTGCGGACCGACTCACGACTACTCTCTCCTGCAGCGGTCATCAATGCAAGAAACGGGGCGAAACTTGGAGAGGAACAGCCGGGGTCCTTTCCACGTGCTCGTCTCCCCGAGAGGCCTCCCCCAACTACGACCGGTACCCCCCTCCGCCCGTAATCCAGACTACTATGACTAAGAATCCGTTCGAGAGTGCCCTGAACCCAATCACCGACAACCGAGGTTTCACGCTCTCTTGCGGCTCGACCCACTCTGGACTGCTCGAGGGATGTAGTGTGTTTTGTTAGCATCAAGCTTCATTACCATAACCAGGTCAGGCATCCTCAAGCTATCCTCCATCTGTTGGGTCTGCCCTTCTCCCAAGCTGGCGAGCACTCCGTGGATACTAGCAGACTATCAGCTCGTCCCTCGTAATCACACGCCGTCAAAATTGCTTACAAACCTCGGTCCGATCCTGGAGAGCCGTGTCTGACCGACCCACCAAATCCCGTTCTGCCGGGGTTCCTTACGATACCAGCGGCGTCCGCACTATGCTTTGGAATCTACCTCGACCGTAGCTGGGCCTTCCGGAAGGACATGGATCCATCATTCCTCGGTTGATAACCCTGTTTCTCCCGCCCCATGTCGGTCACGTGAAGGGGAGATCATAACATTACTTATGCCAATTCGGCGTTCTACCATCGATGGGAAGCGAGAATCACCCTCTCGTTTTGTATCAACTGATCTACACTCAATTCAATTGGGTTGCTATTGATCTACCGGTGCATTCATCCGACGGGCTTCCCCCTTGCGAGGCTGAAGATGAGGCGGGCGAGCAGTAGGGGCGAAGTGCGTACCACTGGAAATCCACAACCAGAATGGATGGAGAGTGCACGGGTCTATTGGTTACGAATTTCCTTGAGATTTGGATCTTCTGTGCGCTACAAACAACCGGATACCGGGTATCCTAACATCCTGTGCGCAGTCTCAAGGTCCCGATTGGTCGGCGCTAGATTGCACCTCGTCACATCATGTCTCCTGCCCACCACAGGGCCGAAGCGAACACAACCCGTTCACAAAGGATCGCAGGTCAGCCTGACACACGTCTGATCCAGATTGACGGATGGGGATCGACTTTCCGTGACAGCCTGACAGGCCTACCGGGGCCGGACGGGGGTCTTGGGTTTACAACTTCCTGGGAGCCTCGCGTTCATGCACCACGGTTTTGGAAGCGCACACCGTTCGTACCTTATTCCGGTGATGCGATTCTCGACTTGGAACAACTTAGCCCCGGCGCTCCCACCGTTTGCAGTATGGTTGTACCTTCCTTAGCGCCGTCGGCCCTCTCGATTAGACCCGATCAACTTCGTGCGACTGCCGGGTAGGGTCTCGTATGGGCTGCCCCAAGGCCGTATCGTGGACCCGACCAGAATGCTATATAATCTAGGGGGTGCCAAGCGTGGTTTTCTCCAGTGCCTGCCTCAGTGTATCTTACACACTCTAATACTCTCTTCTCTAGTACTTCCTAATTCAAGTATCCAAGATGTCGGGTGAGAAGGGACCACTTCCTGGGTGAGTAGAGACCTTTTGGCTAATTTATTTCCTCCGATGCTAACTTTTCTTGCAGTGGCGAAATCATTGCCGTCCCAGAACCAGCTGCTCAAAGACCCGAAGTCATCAATCTCCCTACCGCTGCGAGATCTGAGGAAAATGTTGCGGCTGCTGCTTCTTCTAGCAACTCAACTCAGGATATCTCCAACAAAGAGAAGGCCGTCTGGTGGGAGGGCTATCTCGATGAGGAGTATATCGAGAAGAAGGACTCCAAGCCCGTCCGGAATCTCCGCTACATGTTCTTCTCCGTTTACCGAAGGCTTTTCAGTGTCACCTTCGCAGCCAACATGTCCGTATTCATCGGTCTCGCAGCGACCCACCAGGCAAACACCGGAAAGATTGCCTACGCGGTTATCTCCAACGTTTTCGTCTCCATCCTGATGCGTCAAGAATACGTGATCAACACCCTGTTCAGGATCTTCACGGCTTGGCCCCAGTCCTCCCCTCTCTTCTTCAGGAGGATTTCCGCTCGTATATTCCATATCGGTGGATGTGCGCGTTCATCCTTGCCTCCGATGGGATGACTTCATTCTAATGAATTCTCTAGTGCACTCCGGTTGTGGTATTTCTGCTACTATCTGGTTGATTCTCTTCGTCGCTAT
>Ga0307511_10001260_pt1 | contig 26812 bp, 19 predicted proteins | sample 13_EM_MG_FD_200266 | JGI IMG/M metagenome (GOLD analysis project Ga0307511, IMG submission 200266) | Populus trichocarpa ectomycorrhiza microbial communities from riparian zone in the Pacific Northwest, United States - 13_EM | ecosystem: Host-associated > Plants > Roots > Unclassified | place...
AGAGGGGTGGGGTGATTGGAAAAGGGAGAAAGGGGAAGGGGAAGGGGGGGAGAGCGGGGAGGGAGGGATAGGTGGGGTGATGAAAAAGGGGAAAAGGGAAAGGGAAGAGAGGGGGGGAGGGAGGGAGGGATAGGTGGGGTGGCTGGAATGGAAAGTGGGAAAAGAAAAAGAGAAGGGGGCGGCTGGAAAGGTGGGGGGTTGGAAATGTAGGGTTAGGTTAGGGTATTTATTATTTAGGTTTAGTTTCCTTTTATACTTTTTTTTAGATTCAATTAAACCGGTTCGGTTTGGTCCGGTTCAATCGGTTTAAGACTTTTTAAACCGGAACCAAACCGGACCGGGTGGTTTTTTTTATTTTTTAATCGGTTTATTCGGTTTTTTCTATCGGTTCGGTTTTTTCGGTTAATTTTTTCTCGGTTTTTTCGGTTTAATCGGTTGGTCGATTTTTTTGAACACCCCTACCGGCAACCTAGTCCTAATAGACCGGGACAGAACAGTCTGGATGTCAAACACCTCCGACGCAGGCGTTACGTCAGCAAGCATGAAAGAAACTGGCAACTTCATCCTCTACTCTAACTCCAACCACTCAGCACGGCAAAGTTTTGAACACCCTTCTGATACTTTACTTCCAAACCAGCCTTTAACAGTATCTCTTGAACTAACATCAGTACCAAAATCACCTTTACAAGGTGGCTATTACTCTCTCAAAATGTTACAACAGCCCACTTCACTAAGCCTTGCTTTAACATATAACTTGCCTTAAACCTATGATCATGCTGCATCTGAAGCTTATGGCGCCAACTATTCCTACTGGCCTGGGCCGGACATTTCGAATGTTACGGGGGATGTGGTTGCGGTTTTAGATGAAGCAGGAAGCTTTGGAATTGTGTATGGTGAATCATCAAATGGAGCAGTTTATGTGTATAAAAATGATGGTGACTATAATGGATTAGGTTTAGCTTCAAGTCAATCAAGTACTCGGTTATCAATTCTTCGAAGACTAATACTTAAGACAAACGGAAATTTGAGATTGTATAGATGGGATAACGATGTTAATGGTTCACGGCAGTGGGTTCCAGAGTGGGCTGCAGTGTCAAACCCTTGTGAGATTGCTGGAATATGTGGTAATGGGGTGTGTAATTTGGATAGAAGCAAGACTATTGCTTCTTGTTCATGCTTGCCTGGTACTTTCAAGGCAGGAGGCGATAACTTCTGCTCGGAGAACTCATCGTCGATTGGAAGATGTGATTCGAGAAACGCAAATCAGACATCTGAGTTCAAGATTGCAGCAGTGCAGCAAACAAATTACTATTTCTCCGATTTTTCGGTGATTGCAAACTACAGTGACATTCCTACAGTGTCAAAGTGTGGTGATGCTTGCCTATCAGATTGTCAGTGTGTGGCTTCTGTTTATGGGCTTGATGATGAGAATCCTTATTGCTGGATACTGAGGAGCTTAGACTTTGGCGAATATGAGGACCCTGGATCCACCTTGTTTGTGAAGGTTAGAGCGAATGAATCGATGACTCTAGGAGGCAATAAAAGTGGGTCTGATAATGGTGATACAAAAAGGAAGGTTTTGGTTGTACCTATAGTTCTCAGCATGACATTTCTTGTTGTCCTCCTATGCCTATTATTGTATCACAATGTTCACAAAAAGAGATCCTTGAAAAGAGCTATGGAAAGCTCTCCTATTCTTCCTGGCGCTCCAATACATTTTACTTACCGAGACTTGCAAGTTCGTACCTGCAATTTTTCACAGCTACTCGGAACAGGTAAATATTGATCAGAAATGATGCCATGTCTACTAAAGAAACAGAGGAATTGAAACAGAGGAAATTTGAGTCAATTGAGCTTTGATTATGATTTTATGCATGTTATCGCTGTGTTGCAGGAGGATTTGGGAGTGTATACAAAGGAAGCCTTGGAGATGGAACTTTGGTTGCTGTAAAGAAACTAGACAAGGTTTTGCCTCATGGGGAGAGAGAATTTATAACTGAAGTGAACACCATAGGCTCTATGCACCACATGAACTTGGTTCGTCTTTGCGGGTACTGCTCCGAGGGATCGCATTGGTAAGAAATGTTTCTCAGAAAACAGTTTGGTCATTTCAATGTGTTGAAAAACCTCAAATGTCATTGGTTCATCCAACATTGTTCGGATACTATGAGTCTAAAACATGGTTTATTTGTTCATTGGCATTGGCATGCAGTCTCCTAGTTTATGAGTTTCTGAAAAATGGGTCATTGGACAGATGGATCTTTCCATCATATAGTTTCCGAGACAGACTGCTGGATTGGTCAACGCGATTCGATATAGCCATAGCTACTGCACAAGGGATTGCATACTTTCACGAACAGTGCAGGAACCGGATAATTCATTGCGATATCAAGCCAGAGAACATTTTGTTAGATGAGAATTTCTGTCCTAAAGTATCAGATTTTGGACTAGCTAAGTTTATGGGAAGAGAGCATTCACATGTTGTTACCATGGTTCGAGGAACAAGAGGGTATTTGGCTCCAGAATGGATTAGCAACAGGCCGATTACTGTAAAGGCTGATGTTTATAGTTATGGCATGCTTCTTTTGGAGATTGTTGGTGGCAGGAGAAACCTCGACATGTCTTTTGATGCAGAGGACTTCTTTTACCCTGGGTAGGCTTTTAAGGTGTCTAAATTAAGTTTTCTCCCTCAACCCTACCTACAATGAGTGCTTCATGGCAGTAATTCTTGTTTAATCTGATCATTTCTTCAATGGACTTGTGCAGGCGATGACGAATGATACGCCACTGAGAGCAACAAATCGCAGACTGGAAGGATCAGTAAAAGAAGTAGAGCTAATGAGAGCACTGAAAGTGGCATTTTGGTGCATTCAAGATGAGGTCTTCATGAGACCTTCAATGGGAGAAGTAGTGAAAATGCTAGAAGGATCAATGGATATCAACACCTCGCCAATGCCACAGACAGTTTTGGAATTGATAGAAGAAGGCTTAGAACAAGTTTACAAGGCCATGAAGAGAGAATTCAATCAATATAGCTCCTTCACCACTGCTACTGATCTTCCATCATCTCGTGCTACATGCAGTTATTCAACAATGTCACCTAGATAGGGAAACCGACATAATTTTGTTTGTGCAGTTGATGTCACTCGGTTAATTTAAGCTCTAACCTTTTCATGTTGCAGATGGAGCTGCCTAAGATTTTTTTTTTTCTTTCAATATTAGATTGATTTAAACATCCAACATTATATATGCTCAAAAGATATGCTTTTTTTTTTACAAAGTAAAGGCTTGAACACGAGATCTTTAGAGAAAAAAGGATTCTACTGCAGTTAAATTACATGATCATCGGCAAAAAAATATGCATTTCAAACACTAGAAATTGTTTTTTTTGGTTCAATGCATGAAGAAAAAGAACTTCACTCGTAAATGCCTCCGTCAATGCATTCCACATGTATAAACATAGAGCATAAAATGAATGAATCATTCTTCATCACAAACACACAGGCAATTTTCAATGGGAAAAAATATTCATTGACGGCTCATGAATTTACAAGACGACATCTAGAATCAATGGCTGCACGGTTAATATCAGTAAAATGAGATTTTTTTTTCATCTTATTATCTTGATTTCTATTAATTGTAACTCCAAAGTCACAACAAAGTGAAAGTATTTGCTTCTGAACATATATATCATGGCATGAATAATTTTAGGTTATTTTTTTATTATTGTTTCAAGATAAAAAATGATAAATGCAAAAAAATAAAAACGTGTTTAGTTAGAAAAACAAAGATATAAAATAAATTTTTATTTGAGGTAATTTTAAAATTAATTTTTATTTTTTAAAAAAATTGTATTTGACATAAAATAAGTACAATGAGACATCTTCATTTTATTTCTATTATTTATGTTTTTTTATTTTATTTATTTCAAGACACTATCCCAATATTATTCTAAAAACAAACCAAAACATTTCTAACAAAAATAAAAAAAAACTAAGCAATTTGCTTTGTCACTAAAATACATTACTTAAAATAGAGCTAGTAGCATTAGCACCATTATTGCCATTAAATATTTTTTTTCTTACTAGAAAGTAGCTCATCACAATGATTTCATAGATGGGGATCATGTCTCAAGATAGCATGCAAAAAAATTGAATATATCATACTAATTTTTATAATTTATAAAGTCCAAAACTTTCATAATATTATTATTATATGATGATCTAATGATTAGAAATATGTTCATGGGTTTAATTTATTATATTCTTTTTTTTTAGATTAATGTGGGTGTCCGAACTAATTTGCATGTACTTCGACTAATCCCACGAGTCCTGAAGTTAATGACCATGTAAGCCTCCAGTGACTCTGAGGTTTGTGAGACTCAAACTAGTAATCTCTAGAAAGCAAACTCGAAGTCTGACTAATTAAACTACATCTTTCAAGGTTTAATTTATTAAAATTTTTTAAATACATCAAGCAGCTGTAAAGTATATATTTTTGAATTCATCTAAAAAATAATTTAATCTCAATCAATTCATAATAATATTCTCTTTACTGTCAAGAAGGGGAAAAAAAACCTTCAAAATATTAAGCTTAGAATTTTGCAAATTACAAGATTGATCTTGAAATAAAAACAGAATTTAATTCCTAATTGGACCTCATCTTGTTACAGAGTGAAAACCCCATTACAACTAAGCCCAACCCACGCTTACCGTGACCCAATTCCATTTCCTTCTCTAGTGCTAAAAAGAAATTATTTTTATGTTTTAAAAGTAATTTTTAAAATTTTTAAAATTTTAAATTTTAAATTAATATTTTTAAATTATTTTAATATACTAATATCAAAAATATTTTTTAAAAAATAAAAAATATATTATTTTAATATATTTTTAAATAAAAAATACTTAAAAAAAATTATTACCGCAGGAAACATCCCAAAACTTAACATGAAAGAAACCATTTTTTCCGGTAGCAGTAGAGTACTGTTTTTAAAAAACTAGGGCTTTTAAAGAAGAAGCTCAGCCTAAAACCCCTCTCTCCGTGGAGAAAATAAAATAAAAATAAAAAGAAGAGAAGCACCGCGAGAGAGAGAGAGAGAGAAGCAGTAGAAATGGGTAGCGAACAGGACATGAGTAACTGGACTGATCTGCTTCACTCCTCTACTAAGCTTGTCGAACAAGCCGCTCCTTCTGCTCAGTTCCCTCCTCTTCAGGTTCTTCTTTCCTTTTCCTTCATGTTTTAAAATAACCGTTACAAAACTCTAGTTATACTTATAGTCACCGTTAATCACCATTTTCTTTTCTTCTTATTCAGTAAAGGCGCAACGAAAAATTGAAAAAAATTGAAAGCTCAATTTATTTGACATTGCGAATTTTTTCTTTCGTATTTGGAGAATTATACTGCCTTGTTTGAAGAAAAAAAAGAATTTTTTGCATTTGCGTTCAATTTAATTCCTTTACCGTTTTATTATTCATCAAATAAATATTTTTCTTGTGATTATTATGACAATTAGAAGTAGTGCATTTTGCTGTTTTATTTTAATTTCATGACTTTATATGTTTTTTGTGTATGTTAAAGAGAAACTTAGATCAATTAGAAGCATTATCAAAGAAACTCAAGGCGAAAACCATAAGAACTGAGGCTCCTTCGCAATCTATTGCCGCTACAAGGTTGTTTTTTCCGAGTACTTTCTCATTTTTTCTCTATCAATTTTTAAATACTGTTTTCTGTGATTTCTTGCCCCTTAGAGGCGGCATTTATTGAACTCTTGGGAGTGAGAAGAATCTTGAATGGGTCATGGTTGTGGTTTATATGTATTGTTTGATGTATGCACAGGCTTCTTGCGCGTGAAGGGATAAATGCAGAGCAGCTTGCTCGAGATCTTAAGTCTTTTGAATTGAAGGTAAAATTTAGCTTACATTTTGATTACCATATATAACCTAGCCTCAGTAGATGTAGTCATGCAAATTTATTTTTCTAAACAGTTGATGAATGACTGTAGAGTACAATAGTCTAATGAAAAACAAGTTTCTTATGTCTTATTGAATGAAATTAAGATTATAATAGTAGTTAGTTAATACGGCCTTGTTTCTGTAAGCGTGCTTATCTTGCTTTTGGAAACTATTTTGTAGACAACATTTGAGGATGTGTTTCCTGCCGAGGCAACAAGTGTTGAAGAGTATCTACAACAGGTAGTTTTGCTGTTTAGTTATGATTTAAGCAACAGATCTATGATACTGTTGATATTACTGTCTTTTTTCTTTATTTCTTCAACTCTATCATCAGTTTTTGTTGGCATAGATAATATTTTTCACCGCTATTCTGTTGACTTTTCAAATGTGTTGTTACATATTCTGTTAAATTTAGTAATGGGTTGTACCAAAGAACTAAAACATGAGCACATAATCATTCTGTTTGCTACATGCTGCTTGACGGAAGTGCTCGTTTATTAGTATCGAAAGTAGAAAAACCTTAAGATTGAATATTAGTTCGTGTAGCATCCCGATCATGGTGAACTCACTAATGAAATTCCCCCACCCAAAAGCCAAAAGCAGTTGTTCACAGGACTCAGAGAAATACTAGCTGCGCCTTCTCTCCATCCTCAATTCTATGAGCAGTTTTTGTTGGCATGGGGAATATTTTACACTGTTATTCTGTTCACTGTTCAAATGTGTTGTTTACATGCTCTGTTAAATTTAGTTATGGGTTGTACCAAAGAACTAAAACATGAACACATAATCATCTTGTTTGCTACATGCTGCTTGACAGAAGAGCTCATGTATTAATATTGAAATTAGAAAAAACTTAAAGATTGAATCTTAGTTTTTGCTATAAACAATGGTTTTTTCTAATCATGTTCTTCTTCTTTCATTTGTCTGAAAAGAAGTAATGATTTTTCTTTCCCCAGAAATGATGACTTTTTGAGACTGCTTAAAGAAGATGATTTTTGAAACTGGCCATCTAATTTGGCAATCTTCTTGTTTGTTTTGTCACTGTATGATGATACCATTTTCTTTCATCATGGTTTTATATGCATGGAAACTTCCCAAAATTCTTGTGTAGAATTGGTTGAAGGGCAACGTAAAGTTATCCTCCGTAAATGCCTAAGAGATATGGCCAGCAAAATTTCTTGAAAATCTCAAACTAATCTATTGGAACAAACACCATATTGTTTAAGCTTCATATCTGTTTGGAAGGGAAAAGATTTTGGAAGAAAAGCTTCATTAGTTGTCTTAAAATATTTTCCTTTAAGCTTCATGAATTGTCCTAAAGTATTCTTCTTTTTTGTGTTAAAGTTTGGAAAAAAGAAAAATAGTAGCCGGAAAGCTGTTCTAATCTTTGAGGTGGTGCCAATATGTCTCTATGTAATAGCATAGTTTTGTTTTCCCATCTCGTTGCTTGGAACCTTTGAAGTGAAACTTTCAATGAAGGTGGTTATTCTTTTCCCTGTTTCATGAGTTTTTTCGCGTTTAATTCATAGATGGATGATGGTGTTACATGCAATTGGCTGATAAAGATTTAATATCTTAGGCAATACCTTTTCATTTGGTTTTGCAACTCTGCTTTGTCTGAAGTAGTTTCCTCCAACCATTTAGATGAATGCTTTTGCTTCTTAAAAAGTGTTTTTTTTTTCTGGTTTGATGGTGTTACATTTTGTGCAATTTTTGTCCTTAGGTTCATGAAATGGCAATGGTATCAGCCATTCAGGAAGCTCAGAAGGATAACGTAAGAAGTTTTAATGATTACATGATGAAAGTTTTGGAGGTTAGTGCCATACAACATGTATTTGAAATGTTGGTATAATTTTGTTTATTGCCAATATATATAAGCTGCTAAAGCAATCACAGTTTTGACTTCTTAGTAACAATTTTTTATATGGTAAAGTGACTTTAAGTCCCTATACTTTTCCTAATGTTTTACTTACTCTTGAAGTTTTCTTAAATCTGCAATTTTACCCATATATAATAGCTTGCTAGAATGCAGGCTAATCCACACAAAATATGGGATTGAACATGGAATATACTAGTTATTTGACTCGAGCTTCGCCGCAGGTCGGATAATTTCTTTTGGCAAAAAAAAATAAATATGCAAGCTTTTCAAACGTGTTTTTTTTGTTAAAAAAATTCTAATTATAAATAAAAAATCCTATGCATGCATTTAATTAAATACATCGAGAAGTATTTGTGCCAATAAATGCAAAAAATAAAGTGTCAACGCTTCATTCAACTTGCCTCGCTGCAGGTCAAATAATATTTTTTCTAATGCAAAAGAATTAACATGTAGGTGTTATTAATGCGTTTTTTAACACCGAGTAAAAAATATAACCGTGAATGAAAATGTCAATACTAACATATAATAAAATATAGTTAAAATCGTATGCGTTAATAAAAAAATGTAAGATCTCAAGCTAATTTTTAACGTGGCAGAAAAATAGAATAATGTTGCAATTGCTACAGTGAAACACCATTTCCTTAGTCTTTATATAATAATTTTTCAAAAAAAAAAGGTGTAGAAAAATATTACAAAAGAATAAAAATAAGAAAAAAAAAGTATAAATAGGCCAAGTGTACAGTGATAGATATTCAAAATGTAAAAAATAATAATAAAAAAATTTTGTTTTAAAAAAAAATGTAAAGAAAAAAAAGGAAAATCTTGTTTTCTTTAATATAAAAAAAACCCTGAAAATTACAATCTTGCCACCGCCACAGTAGAAAATTTGGAAAAATTTACAATTATGCCATTTCTACAGGAAAAACCATTTCCTTTTAGTATATGTATAATTCAATGCATCTTGGTATTGGTACCCACTAAATTTTCATCCAACCCTGCTACCTATTCAAATGGACAGGACCCTAGTAAAACAAACTATAGGGGTTGCTGTGCAACCTGTTGAACTTTAAGGAGTGAAGTGGACCATTGTATAAATTAAACTAGTAATATACACTTTGCCCTTAACCTTGTCAGTGGCAAAAAAATGTCATAGTAATTTACTTTTGAGCAATTACATTTTAAGTTAAAAATATGTCATAACTAACTTGGTTGTTTGTAGATTTATAAAAATGTAAAACTCACTACCACTGATACATGAAGGGTTCTATGGTGGTAAGAGATAGACAGGGATTTTAGTGGATGTGATTGCCTATTAGAGTGCTAGTGAGATATGTCTTAGTGAATGATTGGACATTCTGTTTAGACTTCTGTGAAAATTATGTTATTCAAAAAGTCACATCTGCAACTAATTAAGAAGGCTAATTCTAGTCTCCTCTAAATCTTGTTGTTTAATGATGTTGCACTCCCTTGACTATCTCTCTCAATAAAATCTGTTTTGATTATTATGCCTGCCATGGTGGCAAAGCCTTGGCCCAGTCAGATGGAGGAGGGTGGGAAAGCATACATAAATGAATTTTCAGAGCTGGTTTTGTCATTTAAAGGCACTGTTTTGGGTTCAAGAACCAAAAGAGACATTGATGACTTCTTAGATGTTTTTGTGCTCACTAGGTTTTCACTTTGGTTGATCAGCCAAGCTTGATATTTTGCAGGAGGATTGGCAAAAGGAAAGACGTGACTTTCTTCAGAGCTTGAGCCGAATTTCATCATTACCCAAGACTAACTTAGCTGATACAAGCACTGGGGTTACTCGTTCTCGTCAAATAGCTTCTCTGGCTTCCAGCCCTCATGTTTCTTCTGGTTCATCTGGCATGGAAAATTTACCTTTAGCTAACAAATCCTTTGTGGAGAAAAAAGCCTCAGCATATGCTGAGGCTGTGAAGAATCTGAACCGTGCACGAGAGCATGGCTCACAGTTTAAAGTAAGGCTGGTTTTGTTCACACCTTTTCTCTATCAAAACTTGTTTCTGCATCTTTTAGAGAGAAATCTACTTCTTGAGTAGCTATAGACTAAAGAAAAATAGTGAATCCAATGTTCAACAGCATTTTTTTTCTATGAAATGTACCTCAAGTTTCAGAATGGAGGATTTATCTACTGGAGACTGGAAATAATATTCCTTATCAATGATAGTTACAGCTGGCATCTCATGGATTTGAGAAAGGCAACACTGAGACAGCCAGCGAATAATCAAGATTTATATGCAGTATTTTGATATCAACTTGCTGGTTGAAAGGCATCTATGCTGTCTCCTTTACATGCTGTTTCCTTGACATGAGGCAGCATATTGAGCTTGCACTGTCCTTTTTATGTTCTTTCTTCTTTTAAATTATCACATCAAAGTATTCTTCAGAAATCTCTAAACTATGTCCTTGGACCATGGGTGACCAGCATTTTTTTCTTATATTTTATATTTTGGTGGTCCAATTCTAGTGATTCAATTTGATAGAGTACCTTGCCTTGATGCTCATTGGGAGCTTATTAAGAAACTTTATCATAGAATTATTATTATTTTTTTACCATAAATAGAAAGTCTAGCATTGAGAACTGGAGATGCATTTTTTGTAGAGTTATATTTTTGATTTTTTTTCACCATAAGCTTTTCTGCAATGCACACTTTTGATGTCTGACAGCGCCGGTATCAACTCTAACACAAAATTGGTAAGGGGTTAGATTTTATTCAAAATACCACTATACCAGAACCATAAGCATCAAATAATCTTAAAGGATATGAGTAGGGGCTATAATTCTAATGAAGTGGCTGAGACTAGAGATTCAGCCACTACGATTCTGAGGTATCATGCCTGAGAGGGGATGCATCTTGCATCTGAGGGGTATGGCAATTTATGACATGCATAACACAAATGATTAGACATTTCTTCTCAATTCTCTTCTAACTAACATTACAGCCACGTGCTAGCTTCTTTATGTATGCATCCATGTTAGGCACTCCATAGCTAAGTAACCAAAGATATGTATTAGCATACAAGCACATAGTTTAAAGAAAGCACACGAACACCCATCTTAGTGGCTTCCAAGTTCTTTGAGGGAAAAGATGTTATGCCCATTTGTTCTGATAATATGTTTCCTCAAGCTGTCATATGGAACCTGCATGGCTAGGAAGTAAGATCTTCAAAGACCATTATGCTTCTGTGTCATCTTCTCCTGTGTTTAGGTTCTCTTAACAGGATGCTGGGGTTGTTGATATATGTATAATTTATTTCCTGTAGCCTGCAACAGCCTTCAAGGGTGCTTATGAAAGCTTAGGTGCTGAAGTATCAGGTGGAAAATCTGTTAACATGCAAAAGATATGGCATCTTGTTCAGGTATACTTTTTAACTGTTTTCTTTTTTTCCTGAGATAGGTTATAGTGGGACCGTTATAGAGTTTTTTAAGTTTTCATATGAACAGTTCTTTATATTTGATAAATCCAGTATATTATTTCATTTTAAAATATTATTTTCCATCTAAAAATATATATACTTTGACAGACATTGGTGGGTGAAAATACAACCATGAAACAGAGTATTTCAAGGAAAATGTCGTTAGTGATTGGTGCAAGGCGCCATCTTGAATGGGGCCATGAAAAATACATCATGGATACAATACAAAATCATCCTGCTCAGGTAATAATTCTTTTACTATTATCTTCTTTTATAGAGAAAATATTATTTTTCAGAACAATTTACATGTTAATGTATGTGTTCTTATACTCTTTTAGATCACTGCTGCTACTTTTGTTCTTTGCTTCTAACAAATTGTTAATTGGTTGTGTTGATTACCACTCACCATTTTTTTTGTTCTCGTGTCAGGCTGCTCTTGGTGGAGCTGTTGGGAATTTACAAAGAGTTCGTGCATTTCTCCGGGTTCGTTTAAATTATTGCTACTTGACTTGGACTTGCATTCCTGGACTTGTTCATTGTGACTGTCTTTGTTTATGGAAAATTATATTTTGTGTTTATCTTATCTTTCTGTGCAGATTCGATTAAGGGATTATGGAGTTCTGGATTTTGATGCTGGTGATACTCATAGGCAGCCTCCTGTTGATACCACTTGGCAGCAGGTCATTGATAAATTCATATTTTAGGGTCTTGTTACCTAAGAATATTTTTAGGAGTACTTTTAATTTTTGGTTGTTTAAATGCTTATTAAGTGAAAGCCAGAGGACCATTATTTAAAGGGTTAATAAAGTAGGAATTGCAACAAATCAGTAAGAAAGTAGCCATCGTGTTTTTCTCTCTTTATTACATAGCACAACAATTTATTTGAAATTGCACACTACCACTATCTGCAATTTATTTGAAATTGCACATTACCACTATCTACACTGTCATTATAGAGAGACCTCATGTGGCTAAAAATTATGAAGTGGTTGCTATAATTTATATATTTGAAAACAACATTAGCAGTGGTGGTTAGGGTAATTTCAGAAACAAGAAAAGTAATTAATTTAAAGTGCATGCATGCATCTGTATTGATTAGTTATATTCATTAATTTGAGTCAAGTCATTAAGCAGAATAGTTAATTCCTTTTGAAGCTACTATGAGAAAGAAAAATACCAGTGTACTGACTTTATTTTCTAGCTGTCATGACAAACCAATCATTCTTCTATCAGAATACAGAATAATTGTGTTTCATAATCTTTTATCCAAAACATCTGTCTCATACTAAATCATATGTTGCTGTCTATAACAGATCTATTTTTGCTTGAGAACTGGGTACTATGAGGAAGCGAGAACTGTTGCCCTGTCTTCCCGTGCTTCACTCCAATTTGCTCCGATGGTACTGATTTTTCACTGCTCAAGATAAAAAGTTATTTTCTTCATTAGCAGCCTTTGTAATCAGCTTTCCCTTTAACAGCTCATGGAGTGGATTAACTCTGGAGGTATGGTGCCTGTGGACATTGCAGCTGCTGCTTCAGAAGAATGTGAGAAAATGTTAAGAATGGGTGATCGAGTGGGTCGAGCTGCATATGACAAGAAAAAGTTGTTGCTCTATGCTGTAGTATCTGGTTGCCGCTGGCAGATTGACCACCTGCTGAGAGATCTTCCAACCCTTTTCAATACTATAGAGGATTTTCTGTGGTTCAAATTATCAGCTGTACGAGATTACCCTGCTGGGACCTCGACTCTGGTCCTGAATGAAAGCTTGGTACCATACAGTTTGGAGGATTTGCAGGCATACTTGAATAAATTTGAGCCATCATATTACACAAAAAATGGGAAAGACCCTCTCGTGTACCCTTATGTATTACTTTTAAGTGTCCAGATGCTACCAGCTATCTTATACCTGTCTAGGGAAGCTGCAGATGAAGGATATGATATTGATGCAGTCCATATATCAATTGCACTAGCAGACCATGGGGTTCTTACTGAAGGTGGTGGAGCTGGGCAAAAACTCGGGGTAATGGATGCTTATGCAGAGGTCTCTAGCATAATTAGGCAGTATGGATCTGCATATTTACATCATGGAAATCTCTCAATGGCACTAGAATATTATGCCCAAGCTGCAGCCACAGTAGGTGGTGGAGAAACATCATGGACTGGGAGAGGTAATATTGATCAGCAGAGGCAGAGAAGCTTGATGTTGAAGCAGCTCCTCACTGAGCTTCTGCTAAGGGATGGTGGTATTTATTTTCTTCTGGGTCCAAGAGGTGCTGGAGAAGAAGGTGAATTGGCACGATTTTTGATCGATTTCCAAGCAAGACAACAATTTCTACTTGAAGCTGCTCGCAAGTGTCAAGAGGCTGGACTAGATGAAAAGGTTACTTTTTATTTCCTTGCCTTTTTGACTTTCTTGGTTTGAAATCATTTCATTTTGGGGTTCTTGAGAAAGCCTTCACATCTTTTCTCTAAGTATGCTTCTCTCTTCCTCCAAAAATGTTATCTACTTATTTGTAAAGCAATAGACTAGCTGGCTTTTTTTACCTCTATTAATCTCTTGCCTTACATTTTCTCATTGTTGACTTGCCCTGATATCATTTCCAAAATCCAGTCTATAGAAATTCAGAAGAGAGTTGGGGCATTTGCCATGGCTTTAGATACAATCAACAAGTCCCTGTCAGAAGCAATTTGTGCGCTATCTCGTGGTAGATTGGATGGTGAGAGCCGAACTGCTGGTCTCATTAATTCTGGCAATGAGATTCTCGTGACCTTTAAGTATTATCCTGATTTCAGGTAATTCTGATCCTCAGTGTTTTCCTTAGCTTCCCTTTCTTGCGTTGTTGTCATGTTTGGGATGATAGTTTGCTTGTGATATTTTTTACTAGATTACAAGTGCTCAAGCATAATATAGTTAAAGATGAAGCACCAGAAGCTTCTACTTCATGGTTTATATTGTCATCATTGTCTGCGACCTACGCTGTAAATTTAATATTAAATTGTAATTGACAAGAGAAATATCAAACCCTTGTTGAAACTCAAGTTGTTGGTGATGACACATGACTTTACCTGATCTATGTTGACAACTTTTTTGGTTAACATTTCATGCACTAAGCAAGTACTCAATTGTTTATCAATTTTCTGAATTCTTCATACAGGTTATTAGTCTTTCACCTTTATTTTTGCACTCATTTTACACAAATGATGTTTTCTTATTGTTGAACTTTGTGATGGTGCTGGATTCTCAGCTCTTGAACTTTATCCCTGCCATCAATTCAAGTTTTGGACTTTTACTGAAATCGAAGAATTCTGAACTGTTGTGATTCTAGCAATATGATAAGGTTACTAAAGTTTGCTAAACAAGTTCCTTTGAATTTTTAGCATCCCATCTCTATGGCTTCTATAGTTTTCGATATCAAAGTGATGTTTTTTTTTTATGTCTTCTCTATAGAACTTAATCACTTGGTTATGATGTCCAGTTTTCAAGAAAGAGACCTTGTCCTAGAGCAAGAAACCGTGTTGAGGCAGCTTGAGGCGATATTATCTGTTCTCAAGTTGGCAAGACTGGGTCATTTTCTTGATGCTTTAAGGGAGCTTGCCAAACTTCCTTTTCTTCCATTGGATCCACGAGTGCCAGATATCACTGTTGATGTTCTTCAGAATTTATCCCCTCGTGTTCAGGATTGTGTGCCAGACCTTTTGAAGGTTGCTTTAACATGTTTGGATAATGTGACAGATTCTGATGGATCACTTCGTGCCATGAAAGCAAAGGTATTTTAAAAAATTTATGCTCTGATCTTGTTACTTTTCCTTTGTAGGTATAGATGCACCATTGCAAATGCTATTTTTCATGTGATCTCCTTGAAATTGCTTGCTGCATCTGTAGTTTCAAAAGATAGTGAGTGAAGGTTGTTAAAAAGTGTAACCTGGATCATAGTCTTGTTTGTTCTTATGTTCTGGACGTATGAAATCTTTGGAATTGCGAGGAGAATGTGAGTGGGTACAATTGGTATTGCAATAGAATCTGTGGGATCATAGTATCATATAATCTTTAATTTTTGAAGCAATTTAAGTCCTGTTTGCGTGCTGATCAGTCTGAAAGTCTAGATAGGCTTCCTTACTGATTTCAAGGCAATCTTTCAATTTTTACCAGATAAGGACATACCAAGTTTTTAAACTTTTTCTTTTTTCATGATTACATTCTCAATTTTTATTTTTCAATTGTGTTGCTCATCTTTTGATAACATCGCAATGAAGCGCCTCAATGGACATCTATTAGAAATTTGTTGATATGTCTGTTGAATGATGACATGTGCACCAAAATCTTCCAAGAAAAATGATCAATGCTGTGAGCATGAGTATGAAATATGAGTTCTGTTTTACTAAGTTCAAAAGGTATTTCTTTAAGACATGTTCTAAGCATGAAATCTTTGTTGTGTATATATGTTTCTTAGTTTAACTGATGATATGGCAAACCTAGAATGACATCAATCCTAAATCTTTTTTGTTAAAGTTTTGTTGTTCAAGTCATCATTTTATGGATAGGTTCGCAAATTCCTAGCAGACATCCATCAAGGCACGTGATTGTGTTATTATTAAATATTAATAGATGAACAACTCCATTGATAAAAATTAAAGTTGAGACACCCAAGTGTGAAAATTGAAAAAGTTCAGATACTTGATGGATTAAACTTGAAAACTGAGAAGGCCTATTTTATTAAAAAATGATGATGATGAGGTAGAAAAATGATTAAATTGATTTTGATAATTTTCCTACAGATTATATGGGGTTAGGAAAAAATTCGGAGATTTTAACGATCAAAATCACATCAATGCAATAATGTACTCACATATGCTGCCAAATGCATGCTCATGCATTTATTTGATGTGGTCTGTATTTCATTGTTTTCTATGGGCTTTTCTAGTTATAAATCGTTGGATTTGCAAATATAGTGGCCATTGGCAATAATTTAATATTGAAAATGAATGGATGGATTTTGATATTCTCAATTTATATGGTAATCATGGCTGAAAATGTGGTTTTTCTGTTGAGATGTGGCACAAAATGTTATTGCCTCACGATTACGTTTTCTTTTCTTTCTTTTCTTTTTCCTATGCCCTTTGCAGATTACACAGTTTATTGCAAACAATATGAGTCGGAACTGGCCTCGAGATTTGTATGAGAAGGTTGCTCGAAGTTTGTGAAGTAAATAAACTGTGGTGGTTTGAGAGGCAAGATGACCCTCTGGTTGACCAATCCGTGATAGATGCAGCGTTTCAGGTTATCATACATCTAGCTCTTTGAAGTAACAGTCTATGAAAATTTAACCTAACCAATATGAGTGTTTCTTGGTGAGGAAACGCTGCTGTTTCGAAACGAACTGTGCAAATTTGTATTAAAAACTTGCAAGATCCTTCTGTCAATAGTGTTCTCAACTCTGAAATGTGAGCTCGATATGTGTAATCCTTTTGGATAACGATGATGCTGCAAATTTTTCGTGTCATTAACCAGTAATTGAAAGTTAGATGGATATCAACTAGGAATTCTGATAATTGACAGGTTTGCATTTCGAACGAGGGATTTTAGACTAAATTATTTTCAAAAATTCAAAAATTTTCAAAATCATTTTTTAACACAAAAACATACATAATATAATCAAATTTGATTAATTTAATAAGTTAAATTAATTTAATAGGAATTCTGATAATTGACAGGTTTGCATTTTAAACGAGGGTGTTAAAAATAATTTTTTAAAAAATATTATTTAAATATATTTCTAAATAAAAACAATCTCCACCACCGCGGTATCCATAACCCTCGTAAGCCATGAACAAAGCATCTCATCTCGCGGATTAATGAGCACGTGTTGTCCAAGTGCGAGAGAAACTAATTAATCGAAAAATGGCAAGTGGCCACCTGTGATGCTTACTGTCCCCGTTTCCTGGGATTTTCTACGATCTCATCCGCTGAATGCCACTTGCTTTATTCTTCTCACCCGATAATCCAAGAAAATTAGTTGTCGTAGACACCTGCTTTATTCTCTTGCATTTTTTTATAATTATTATTGACAGTAGCATTATTAAACCCACACTTTATGTTCAATTGAATGAGAATTAAATTAAAAGGTATTTAAAAGTAAAATAATGGTTATTTTTTATAGTTTTTTTATTTGAATATATATTAAAATAATAATTTTAAAAAAATATTTTTTACATCAACACATTAAAACAATTTAAAATTATAAAAAAATTAATTTGAAGCAAAAACAAAATTTAAAAATTTTCAAAACCATTTTTTAACGCAAAAACAAACATAATATAATATAATCAAATTTGATTAATTTAATAGGTTAATTTATAATTTAATTAAATTATTTTTTAATCAAAATGTCATTATTTTAATAATTTTAAAATAATGTTATTTTTATTTATAAAATAAAAAACTATAATTTTAAAATATGATCAAGAAATCAACCCGTGATTAGATGCGGATCAATTAAAAAAATTAATCTAAATTTTTATTAAGTTTACAGCTTCTTTTTTATTTACTAGCCAATCCGGTTTTTAAAACAAAACCAAAAACTAATTTTTGAAGTTGACTTTAGGAGTAGATGCATCAACAAATAATAGGTCTCTTAATCAATTTCTGAAACACAAACAAAAAAAGAAAAGAGAGGCAAAATGCTTCGATTGGATTCTTCCATTGTTTCAGTGCTTGTAATTCTCCTTTCATTTCCTTTCTTTATAGTTTCCCTTCCAATTCAGGATAAATTTCTTAAATGTCTCTCACTAAATTCTGAATCCTCCTTTCCTTTCTCCACTATCTTGTACACTCCAAACAACTCTTCATTCACTAATGTCTTGCTATCCACTGCTCAAAATCTCAGGTTCGCATTGCCTTCAGTGCCGAAACCTGAGTTTATTTTCACACCGTTGCAAGAATCCCATGTCCAAACTGCTGTTGTTTGCTCAAAACAGCTTGGAGTTCAGATTAGAGTTCGCAGTGGAGGCCATGACTTTGAAGGACTCTCTTACACCTCCGTAATTGATACACCTTTCGTTGTGGTAGACCTGGGCAAGCTTCGTTCCATTAGCGTTGACATCAAGCGTAAGAGTGCGTGGGCTCAAGCGGGTGCTACAGTTGGTGAACTTCACTATAGGATTTCAGAGAAAAGTAAAAATCTTGGCTTCCCAGCTGGTGCTTGTCCCAGTGTGGGTCTTGGTGGGCACCTTTCAGGAGGTGGATATGGCCCTTTGTTTAGAAAATATGGCCTTTCTGCAGACAATGTCATTGATGCTCGTATAGTTGATGTTCAGGGAAGGCTCCTTGACCGGAAAGCCATGGGAGAAGATCTTTTTTGGGCAATCAGAGGAGGTGGAGGAGCCAGCTTTGGAATCATTACTGCCTGGAAAGTAAAACTGGTTCCTGTACCATCAACTGTGACAGTTTTTAGGGTTTTCAGGTTCTTGGAACAAGGAGCTACTAAGCTCCTCTATAGATGGCAACAAGTTGCTAATAAATTTGATGCGGATCTTTACTTAGTCGTTGGCATACGACCGGCTATTGCTAGTGACACAGGTAAAAAAACTGTAAGAACTATCTATAGTGGCTTGTTTCTTGGTGATACCAGCAGACTCCTCGAAGTGATGCAAAAAAGTTTCCCTGAATTGGGTTTAGCAAGGAAGGATTGTATTGAAATGGACTGGATCGGTTCAGTTCTTTATGAAGCTTTCTTCCCCACCAATTCAACTCCTGAAGTTTTACTTCAGAGGAAGAATTTATTCCCGGCTTACACCAAAAGCAAGTCAGACTTTGCCCAAAGTCCCATATCCGAAACCGCACTCAAAGGGTTATGGAAAATTTTCTTCCAAGAAGATAAGCTTGCTACCTTACTAATTCCTTATGGTGGGATGATGGATAAAATTTCAAAATCTGAGATTCCTTTCCCTCATAGAAAGAGTAACTTGTTCATGCTTGAGTATGCGACCAACTGGAATGATCCCTCGGAGAGTGCAACTCAAATTGATTGGGCTCGGAAGGTTTATGAGTACATGACACCTTATGTTTCCAAGAATCCAAGGGAAGCATACCTCAATCACAGGGACATTGATCTGGGCATGACCGAGAAGGCTAACACAAGCATCGAAGAAGCAAGGGTTTGGGGAGCCAAGTACTTCAAGGGTAACTTCAACAGATTGGTAAAGGTGAAGACCAGAGTTGATCCTGAAAACTTCTTCAGGTATGAACAGAGCATCCCACCTCATCCTCGTTCCATGAAAAAATGAAACTGTTTGGCTGGAGAAAGATTGTTTAGATATGTTTCTAGGTGTCTTCACTAGTCCTGTGTCCTAGATTAAAATTAATAAGAAATTGAGTTCATCAGGGTTACAGTATTATTGTAAAAGAATGGTGTAATAAACTGGCCATTCCCTCTTATAATGTGAAACTTCTTCAGGCATAAAATATTCGAGTCACATGCATCCTCGGTTAAGAAAAAAAAAATATTCAACTAATATATTGTTAGACAACAAGCAAATATTTATTTTCTTCATTCTCTGGATTGTGGGCATGCATCAGTTGGTAGACTCAGAAGTGTATTATCTCCAGTACATTTCTGTGTGACCAGAAGCTCTCATAGTACAGAATTACCAGCAAGAGCAGATGCATCAAATCTGTGAAGCTGGGTGCTTGATGGAATTCTCTCTGACAAGTTATTTTAGAAGACCGAGTAACCCACAAATGTTAGATCAGGCTTGGTGGCTGGAATTATGCCGGATGATTGATTTCCTGAGAAATCAAGTGATCGCAACTGTTTCACTGGAGTGATTAGTCCGGTCAAATTGTTCATCAATAGGCTCAGCACAACCAGGTCTAAATGACTCATTATGTATTCAGGAATTTCTCCCATTTAATTGTTTCCAGCCAGATCAACAATCAGCGGCCGACTGGGGATCTGGTCACGCTCGAACCCTCTTCCTCTCCATCAAATCGAGGCTTCCTAGATTGGTTGGCAACGGAGATTATTGAAGTGATGTACGTACTACAACTCTTATCATTTGATTATCCTTTCTGAAGCCTGAAACTAAAGTTCTCGAGGCAGTTTGGTGTGATTTCTGAGAAGAATTCAATGAGGTCCAATACCTGAATTGATGTTGGTTTGCACGGGTGCTGTGGGGTATGCTTCCATAGAAGGAATTAAATTGTAGGGAAAGAAATATCGTGACTGACGGGCTTTCCTCGATCCAAGCTGGGATTTCTCCAGAGCCCAGATAATTTATTTCAACTTAGTTCCAATATTTCAACATACTGAGATTCCATGAAACTCCATGGAGGCTGTTGTTGCATAAATTCAATGCTCAAGCTGCAACAATGATCCCTTGGAATTTGAAATTTCACTTGACTACTTGTTGCAAGACAGCCTTGTAAATGCAAAAAGCTGAAGATATCCACGACATATGATCGCATTCAAAAATGTCATAGGCCTAAAGTTACAAGCACAGGCAGACAGGAAGGATCACTTGGAAAGAGTTCAGATTATCAGGGATCAGGCTCGAAACACAATGCACAATGAATTTGTCAAATCACTCAAATCCAGGCTTTGTTCCAATAGCTGCTCAGCAATTGATCTCTCCATCATTACCAAAGTCCAGATTTTTTATTGAGGTTTGCTTCAAGAAATTATTTATTCTCTTTTTTAATCAGTGTTATTATTTCAGGCCATAAGCCACAGAACTTTGCCAGCTCATGTGTCCATCCCAATAAAAGACTACCATGCATTAATTAGATATAGCTACCAGAACATAAAATGTAATGCGGCAATGTTTAGAAAAGAATTTATAGAACATGACGGAGAAGATCATCTCAAAATGTTGAGGTTCATTCAGCATAAATCACTTGAGCATCCTTCCACTTTCATTATAAGACTAGCAACAGCATTAAATTAATCCACCGACTACAGGCACAGCTGTTACATAACACATCAAAATATGTTCAACCTTGAAGCAGAAAGAAAAAATTCGATACTTCGAGTAAAGACAGATGATTCGAAGAAAGGTGATTTACCAAACCATGAATACAGCAACAAGCTACACAAACAATGATGGAGACTTCTCCACAAGCAAAAGAACCATGATTCTGGGGCAGCAGAGAATCCTGGTAACAGAAACACAGTATTAATAAACAAATTATAAGTCTGTAATATTTTTTTTCCACTTAATTATGAGCAATTTGAACCAAAGCCAATGCTGGATAACCAAAAAGAAGAATAACATGTTACCTTGTAAACATAATGTGTAAAGACCGTCTCTCAAACCTAACTGCAAGAGTTTGGGTGTAGCCTTTTTTGTTTTGCCCTATGCGCTCTCAGTATCAAGCAGAGGAATTCCAATGATTCATCCAAAAACTGGAAATAGCCATGTCTCCAAGAATGCTTGAGCAGTAATGCACCCGAAAATCCAATAAAAAATACAAAAAAACCATTTTCCATGCCAATATAAAACCACATACTGAACTCATGCACAGTTTTTTGATTGTCTTGGATTACATCATTCATCGCTGGACTTTGAGGCACATCAACATCTCCAAGGCATTTCTGGGTGACTGGTAGACCACACAGTGCAGGATTGCCTGTAAAAGCTGATGCATCAAAGCTTTGAAGCTGAGTGCTCGATGGAATTTTCCCAGACAAATTATTGCAGGAGACATTCAAGCAACTTAAAAAATTTAGAGCAGCCATTGTGAGTGGAATTGCACCATAGAAATGATTTCTTGACAAATCAAGAGATTCTAACAATTTCAAATGATCAATCTTTTGAGGGATTACTCCAGTTAAATTATTTCCTGACAAGTTCAGTGCAACCAACTCAAGCAGGCCAGTTATTTCCTCTGGAATTTCTCCAGATAAATTGTTGCCTGAAAAATCAATGACACGCAACAGTCCAAGATTTCTCTCAAATTCATAATCTCTTCCTTTCCATCCAACCCATGCCTTATTGATATAGTAGCCTCCAGAAAAAACTGCTCCACGTCTCTTTGTCAAGTAAAGATTGTCAATGACAGTTTCTGCTTCCCCTCTTAGAACCATAGCAGTTAGATTGTTGAGACACTCTGGTATGGCTCCAGTGATATTGTTTAGGGAGAGGTCCAAGATCCTAATATTTCTTAGCTGACAAATATGTGGCGGGATGCTTCCAATGAATTCATTAGATTGAAGGGAAAGGAACATCAAAGATGAGAGGCTTTCTCCTATCCAAGCTGGTATTTCTCCGGATAATCGATTTTCACCAAGGTCCAAAAATTTCAACATGCTACAGTTTTTTAAAGACACGGGCAATTCTCCGTAGAGTTTATTGTTGTGTAAACTCAATGTTTGAAGGAGAAACAATGATCCGACAGAGCTTGGAATTTTGCCTGACAAGTTGTTGTTAGCCAAATTCAGAACAACCAGTCCCTTCCAATCCATGAAACAATTTGGAAGTTGTCCAGACAACAGATTGTTTGACAGATCAAGGAAGCTCAATACCTCACCAGCAATATTGCATATGTAAGAAATTGGCCCTGAAAATAAATTGTTAGAAAGAATCAATGAGGATGTCGTAGAAGGAAAAGCTGGCAGTAGACCCTCAAACTGATTAAAACTCAAATCAAACCCAGGGAATGTACCATCAACCACATCAACTGACAATAAATCTGGCAGCGTTCCACTCATCAAGTTGTGAGATAGATTTAAGAAAGCCAAGGTAGGCAACAGGTTCCAAAACCAATTAGGGATTTTATCTGAAATATTAGCACTGGAGATATCAAGCAAATGGACATTTCTCTGAGTTTGAAGCCATTGTGGGAAAAAAGGCCCCAAGTTGCATGAACTAAGACGAATGGTGTTCAATTGAAAAGTGGGGTCCCACTCAGATTTGAATCTCAAAACCAAGGAATTGTAAGACAAATCCAAGTTCTGTAACTTGGAGAGGTTAGAAAAATGTTCTCCAGACACCACACCTTGAAAAGAATTAAAAGAAACATCAAAATGCTCAAGCTTGGAAAGGAATCCAATACTTTCAGGTATACACCCATTGAGTCGATTATATGAGATATCCAATTCTCTCAAGGAAGAAAATCTAGCAATATCAGGCAATGGACCATTAAGTTGATTCTGACATAATCTCAAAATCTCCAGTGAGCTCTCTGTGCGTCCATATAAGTTCTGCACGAGATCCGAAAGGTCCTCACTGATATGGTTGTGGCACAAATCTAGCACATGCAAGCTGCACATCTCCCCAAGAGATCTTGGAATGCCACCTTCAAGCTGATTACTGGAAAGAACAAGTTTTGTGAGAGCACTCATGTTTCTGAATGCATCTGGAATCGAACCTTTTAACTGGTTACCAGAAAGGTCAAGGTCAACCAGGCTTTTATTAAAGTTGTACAGCCAGGGGTATATCGCAGAAGAAAGATTGTTATTAGAGAGATGAAGGACAGCAAGAAATTTAGAAGAGTTGACAAAAGGAGGTGAAGGAATTATATCTGGAAGACTACACTGATTCAATCGCAGTTCTTTTAGGTGCGGGAGGTTTGTAATCACTTGCAGCCAGTCATTTACCTTACTGAGGTTGGAACCACTTAAATAAAGACGCTCTAGAGAAGAAAGATGAGAAAGCCAGTCAAGATTTTCTACACTGCCATCAAAACTATAGCTGAGGTCAAGAGATTGCAATCTTGAGAGGTTCCCAAGCTGATAGGGAATAGTTACAGTGAAAAAGTTGTATGAGAGGTTCAAGTATCTCAGGCTGGTTAAGGAGCCAATAAAATCCATTATACTCTCATCAAAATTATTCAAACTCAGGTCCAAGTAATTCAAATACTGTAACTCAAGTAATGAATCACTAACCTTACCTATTAGAGGCGTAAAACGATCCTCGTACACAGGTGAGGAATGGAGATCAAGCAAAGTAACATGACCAGTTATGTTGTCACAGCCAACTCCTATCCATTTGCAGCAATCTCTTTTCTCTTCTTTGCCCCCCCAAGAAGAAAGAACACCATAATCATCAATAAGGTCTTCTTTGAACTGAAGAAGTGCTCGTCTCTCCCTCTCTATGCACCTAAACTTTGCACCTCTTACCCCTGTAATGAATTCAGGAAGAGGGTTTATGTGCAACAATACAAGCACAATAAGTGGAACATATTTTTTGTGCATTATTATCACTATGATCAAAATAAAAAATGAAGCTTGAGAGCTTTGTTGGGTTCTTTTAGTTCTGGTTTCTGGGAAATCAGGAACTATAAAAAAAAAAAAGCCAAGTTGACTTGGAAGGTTGACTCATCAAGTCTGGAGTGAGGTAGAAGTTTGATTTTGTCACACCCCACCATAAAATACTTCCAGCACAAGGCCATTTATTGTTTAGTGACTCTAACGAAACCAAATTTTAATTTTAATCCATTAATCTACAAATTATAAGACAATCAACTCCTCTCATGATCATATTCATCGCCAGCACAGCCTAGTAGCCCACCACCTCTATTAGTGCATCAATACATAATTTTGTTATATGGAAGGAGATCCCAACTAAACAAAACAAACAAAGCTATGAACTTTCAGAGAAATCATTGTGGAAAAAAAACAAACAACTTACGTGCAATTGCAATAATTTGAACTATCTTAGAGATGGTGTGTAACAGACACATTCTCTCAAACAAGTAGCAGTATCAAATCCAAACCCAGTAACAAGCTTCAAAACCCAAAACCCAGAAACAAACTTCAAAACCCAAGCCAATTCAGCATACCAACAAGGCAATCATAGCAACGACACCTAAAAGATGCTAACCGAGGAACCAATAGGAGAGGAATATAAACAGGTTTCGTGTCATCGGAGATCTGCTTATCGGTCCACTTGTCGTCGGATACATGCTTGTTCGACCGCCAAAGCTGGTGGCCGTGGCATTGCTGCTGCTGTTAAATTCGAGAAAATGGGTCATCGGAGAGAGAAATTCTTTTTTTTTAATTTACTTACCTGGGTGCAATATCTCCGATCTTGTAAAACCAAAGGCAAGAAAAAACCTAGTTTTATTTCACTTCGTGCCCGTTCTGGAAGTAATTCCAGATTTTCAATTGGTATGAAAAGTTTGATATCGGTTAATTTTGACGTTTTGTTTTGAATTCTGTATTATAATATATAGTATAATTTTTGATATATTTTATATATATAAAAATATATATAACATCAGGGGTTTCAATGGATCGAATTGGAACAGGATTTCGCTCTACTTTTGACTTGGAATATCTAAATTCATCCTTCACTTTTTGCCTCTAACCTGGTCAGATCGGATCTGATGAAGAACTTTTTTCACCCGGCATGTTCCCTATCTGACCCACTTTTAATTTGATTAGATCAAGTTTTAAAAATAAAATCTAACTTAACAAAAAACAAAAAAACTATACCTTCATCCATAAATTCAAGAATTAAAATTAAATTATTGTTTGTGCAACATAAAAAAATCCAGACTATTCATGCCAGGCCTGAACAACGTGCCCTTCAAGCCGTTCAGGCCTAGACCGAATAGCACGCCCTCCTGACCTTTCAGACTAGGCTTGAACGGCTTGACATGCAAGAAGTTCAAACTAGACCCGAACGGACTTCTCCATTCAGACCAAGCCTAAAACAGGCTGACCACCATGCCTTTTGAGCTCAGCTCAACACCCCGCAAATTCTTAGGCACGCACCTTGAGGCAAAGCGATTAGTCTCAGGGAAGTCAGTATTTTGTCGCATTGTCCTTGGTAACCCACTCTTCTTAGCCAATGGCTATTTTTTGATCACACAAGGCCAAGAGCTACGTTGCTCATCCCCTCCTCCACACATTATTCTCCTAGCCATTCACATCTCCTCCTGTCAACACCTTCTAGTCACCACCACCTCCTAGCTCCTCCTGGTCACTACCTAATTCACATATCCTAGTTGTGAGTAGTTGGATGCCCGCGCCATACAATAGGTTTATTTTTTATTTTCATAAAAAATAGTATAAAAATTTATAATACAAAAAATAATATCTTTTTAATATTAATAATAATTTCAAAAAATATATTAATTATTTTATTAATAGTTTTAATTAAAATAATAATAATATTTATAACATAAATGATAATATTTTTAATATTTATGCTATTAATTATAATAAAAATAATATTATTTATAACACAAATAATATTATTTTTTATTCGTTATTAAGAATTCCAATGATGATTATAACATAAATAATAATATTTTTTAAATCAATACTTTGAGTTATAATGGACATGGGCGTGGACACGTCCAGGCCTAACATGGAGTTGGACACAGACGTGTCCAGACCCAACGTGGGGTTAGGCGTGGAAGTGTCCCGGGCCAATCTGACAGTGGCTGCAGACGCGGCCAAACCCAACGTGGGGTTAGGCGGGGACGCGTCCAGACCTAACACAGACACGTTGAGGCCCAACATGGAGATGGATGCGGACACGTCTAGGGCCCACATGTTGTTGGTCGCAGTCGCGTCCAGACCCAACTTGGGGTTGAGC
>Ga0307511_10001261_pt1 | contig 26776 bp, 29 predicted proteins | sample 13_EM_MG_FD_200266 | JGI IMG/M metagenome (GOLD analysis project Ga0307511, IMG submission 200266) | Populus trichocarpa ectomycorrhiza microbial communities from riparian zone in the Pacific Northwest, United States - 13_EM | ecosystem: Host-associated > Plants > Roots > Unclassified | place...
CCGGCTCGCGCGTGACGATACGCTCGCGCAGTATCCGCCCGACCAGCGTCAAGAGCGCCGAGGCGCGCGACTGGTCCTACGTGGAGTACGGCATCGCGCAGTTTTCCTGCTCGTCGAACATGCTGGTGTTCGAGGAAGTGGAGGCGGGCAACGCGGCCAATTACGGCGGCAGCGGGGCGCGCCGCGGCTTCACCCTGGCGCGCATGAAGGACGGCTCGCTGGCCGTGGGCATCAAGACCACCTCGACCGGGCGCACCGACTCGATCTACTCCTGGGGCGGGCAGTCGTACGGCAGCTATAACGCGCCGGACAAGGTGTTCTGGTCGTGGTCAAAGCTGGCGGGGCTGGACCCGGCGAGTAACTAGTGGCTGATCCTCATCGCGGTGCCGGTAGCGGTGCGCGGCATCAGGACTACCGCAACCACAAAGGGCGCGTCTCATGAAATTGAGGGCAACTAAGCAGTCTGCTTTTCTCGCGGGGTTTTCAATTGGCGTTCTGTGCATGGCGATGGATCTTGCCCATACGCACGGCCTGCCCATAGACCCCGATGGCTTGTTGATGGAAATGCTGATCATCGGCTACGTTCTTGTCACCGGGATTTTTTTCGTGATGGGGGTACCGGCATGGATTACAGATGGATCGGACATCCCGCCATATATCCCTAGGACGCGCGCGCAATGGACAACGGTGAGCCAAAGATGGGTAAGAATGTTTCTGTGCTTTCTGGGCGCTGGTATCGGGTTCGCTTTGCTTACCCCTTTCAAGTAAGCAGTCATCGCAGTCCGATTTTTCAATTGCCAAATCAGGGCCGCTACCAGAGCCACCGCTAATATGCATGTCGCTGTTTCAAGAGCATTGGATTGCATATGCGCGTCGATACGGGGCGGGGCTATCGCCTCTACTTCACCCGTAGAGAGAATATCCTGATCGTGATGCTGGCCGGCGGCGACAAGTCCAGCCAGGCGCGCGACATCAAGCGGGCCAAGCGCATGGCCGCCGAACTGGAGTCAACGACATGAAAAAAGTCAACAAGCCCAAGCTGCTGCCCTTCGATGCGGCCCGCTATCTCACCGACAACGAGGCGATTGCCGAGTACATCAACGCGGTCCTCGAAACAGGCGAGTCCGACCTCCTGCTGATGGCCCTGGGGGACGTGGCCCGCGCGCGCGGCATGGCGCAGGTCGCCAAGGACACGGGCCTGGGCCGCGAAAGCCTCTACAAGGCGCTCGCGCCCGGCGCCAAGCCGCGCTTCGATACCGTGCTCAAGGTCGCTCGTGCGCTCGGCGTGCGTTTGTCGGCGCATGTGGAGGGAGCTGCTTGATCAGGCTCGGACCAATCTCGGACCAATCTCGGACCAATCTCGGACCAATCTCGGACCAATCGGGGGGGGCTGAGCCGCCCCGATTCATCTGACCCCGGAATGCCGCTGCTATCATCCCTCCCATCCAGAACAACAACACGGGATGCAGCATGAAGGGAATCTGGCGCGTGACGCGCTGGCGCGGGGTGCCGGTGTATGTGGGCTGGTCGGTGGCGCTTTCGGTGCCCTTCCTGGTGGCCTTCGGGCATAGCTGGCGCGGGGCGCTGCTGGCGCTGCCGGCGTACCTGTTCCTCATCGCGGTGCATGAGGCGGGCCACGCCTGGGTGGCGCGGCGCGTGGGCGTGCCGGTGCTGGCCATCGAACTGCACGGCATGCACGGCCTGTGCCGCTACGAGACGCCGTACTACGAGCGCGACGATGTGCTGATCGCCTGCGGCGGGGTGGCGGCGCAGCTGGTGGTGCTGGCGCTGGCGTGGCCCCTGTGGCATCTGCTGCCGCTGCTGCCCGCGCAGGCTGGCGATGCGCTGCGGCCTGCCATGTCGATGCTGGTGTGGGCCAACATGCTGATGATCGCGTTCAACCTGATCCCGTACGGCGGGCTGGACGGGGAGCGGGCGTGGAAGGTGCTGCCGATCGGCTGGGAGTGGCTGCGCGAGCGGGTGCGCAGCCGCGCGGCGCGGCGCCGTTCGCGCAAGCCCACGCGCCGCACTCCGTTGCGCGTGGTGCCCACGGCGCAGCCGGACATGGAACAGCAGATGCGCGCCGCGCCGGACGAACCCGCCTCGCCGGAGGCAACAGCGGCGGCGGCGCAGTTGCTGGAGCGGATGAAAGGGCGGCGTGAGTAGGCGCGGGCGTGAACGAGGAGGGGGTGCACGCGGCGCTCGCTTGCGTTCACCGCAAGCCACATTGACCCGGCCCGATTAAGATACGCTCCTTCAAAACAACAGCCCAAACCTGACAAGAACGCAATGGATGGCGGATACAGACTGGTGATCAGCGGCGTGCAGCCCGGCCGCACGGAGGAAGACGTGGCCGTGGCGCTGGCGCCGCATCTGAAGCACCCGGCCGAGCAACTGGTGCCGGTGTTGAAGGCGCGGCGCGCGGTCAACCTGAACGTGACGGGGGCGCCGCTGCAGGTGGCGCGCGCCTTGAAGGAGAAGTACGAGGGCCTCGGGGCCGTGTGCATGCTCGAGTCGCTCGCGCCGCTGCCGCCGCAGGCCGCGCCGCTGCCGGGCGACTTCGGTGTGCTGCCGCTGCGTGCCTTCGTCAACCCCGAGGTGGGGCTGGCCCTCGACGCACCGCAGGACTGGCGCGACGACAGCAACGAGGGCCTGTTCCGCATCGCGCACACCGGCACCAAGACCTGGTTCACCGCGAGTTTTAACCGCGGGCCGGGCGTGGACCTGGGCGTATGGTCGGAGATCCGCTTCGGCGTGGTGGCCGAGAAGATGGCCTACCTGCAGCCGTTCCGGCCGCCTTACAGCATCACCACCGCCGCCGGCCCGGCGATTGCCGCCGAGTTCCGCGGCATGGTGCCGGGCGATGCGGAGCCCACGCACCAGTTGATCGTGTGCCTGCGGCCGATGGCCGGCGCCGTCTCGCTGAGCTTCACCTGCACCGTCGCCGATTTCGAGAAGCACCAGGCGCTCTACCTCTGGCTGCTGCGCCACCGCCTGCGCCTGCACAATGGCGGCGCGGCGCCGGCGCCCGTGCACCCGCACCCGCAGGCCCAGCACGACGCGGGCGTGGGGCTCGCCAAGCGCGGCCAGCACCGCGAGGCGGCCGAGTATTTCCGCAAGGCCGCCGAGCAGGGGCTGGCCAATGCGCAGTTCGACTTAGCCGTGCGCTACCGTCTCGGCCAGGGCGTGCCGCAGGACATGGTCCAGTCCTTCAACTGGCTGCGCAAGGCCGCGCAGCAGGGCCACCGCGCCGCGCAGTACAACCTCGCGCTCATGTACGGCATGGGCCACGGCACCGCGGAAGACCTGGCGCAAGCCTTCTACTGGATGCGCAAGGCCGCCGAGCAGGGCGACGCCGACGCGCAGCACAAGCTCGTGCTTTCCTACATCCACGGCCACGGCGTGGCGAAAGACCTGGCGCTCGCCGGGCAATGGGCCGTCAAGGCCGCCGAGCAAGGCCACCCCGAAGCGCAGTTCTACGCCGGCGTGATGCACGAAAACGGCGAAGGACTGCCGCAGGACACGCCACGCGCCCTCGCCTGGTACCGCAAGGCGGCGGCGCAGCAGCATCCGAAGGCGATGGAGAGGTTGCAGGGGCTGGGGGGCTAAGGCGCGCGCCGCCTCAGCGCTGCCTGAAATACCAGGCGAAGAACGCCACGTTGATCCCCGCGCCGCCCAGGCACACCAGCAGGTAGGCCGCCATGCTGCCGCCCGCCTTCGCGCCGAGGAAGTTGATCAGCACGAGGTCCCACGGCAGGCCCAGCGCGAGCGCGGCGACCCCGCCGAGCATGCCGGAGCCGATGCTGTGGGTGGAGGTGACCCAGGGCGGATCGAACAGCATCACCACCACACAGAGCAGCACGAAGGCCCCATAGAGGCCCGCGAGCACCTTCATCACCGGCCGGCCCGGCAGCGCATCGAGCAGCGATTGTCCCGGCGAGGGCGGCTTGTCCACCGGCAGCGCAAGCACCGGCTCGCCCGCCTGCTCGCGCCGCGCCAACTCCGCCAGCGCCACCTCGCGCGCCTCGTCGGACATGTCCCCCGACAGCAGGCGCCCGCGGATCGTCGCCGAGTCCAGCTTGCGGAAAGTCTGTTCGAGTTGTTCGCGGCTCACAAGCATTGGGGACGCACGCAGGGCGGAAGTTGGCCCATCATAGCCCGGCGCGGAAGCGAGTAACAGGGAGTAGCAGGACCAAGGTTGAACACTTCCCTGGCGGTACGCCTGAAAATGTGAAAAGTGCCTGGCCAGAAATTGCCACTTTCCCCTACGTCGTCCGGAGGGCCAAGATCCCGCAATAATTTCTCCTTCTCAGAACCGATACGAGCGATTGTTTTCTGAATATCCACAAGATATTTCTCGCGATTTCGTTTGGGAACAGTACTCCAGCCGTCGCGGGAAAATGGCGCGCTTTCCCATCGGGTTGCATAAAAAAACAGAGGGTCGTAAATGATCAGCGCAAAGCCAATTGCCACGGCACTCACTATCAGCCACTTTATTGCGTTAGCCATCTCAGGTCAGCGATTTCCCTGATACCGCATCCACAATCAAAAAGACGGTCTGCACGGGCGTGGCTGATTGCGGGAAGGCAATCGTCAGCTCGACCATCCAATAGTCCATCTCGGCCAGGTTCTCCGGCCCCTCATAATGGAGACCGAAGGGTGGCTTTGCGCCCCTCTTGTACAAGGTCGCGGTGAGCAGCTCGATCCGCCCGTTCGCCGCCAGATTCGCATACCTCGCCATGGCGACGCGGACGACTTGGTCTACCGTCGGTGGCTTTGGCTGCTGGGCCGACGCGCTACCCGATACGAGTATCGAGAGCAGCAGCATCAGCCCGCGCAACCCGGTCGATAAGCGGTTCATGTGTGTTTTCCTGACCGACAAGAATTGCTTTTATTGCAAGATGCGCTATCAGCCTCCTGCATATTCCCCCTCTATCCATGCTTGAATCCATGGATGCTGAATTAGGCTGGGCGCAACTTTTCTAATCAAGTTCAAGAAGTTTTCCATCAACGTCGTGAGCATTCTCTCAAGCTCGTCTTGATCAATGATCTCGATATCAGGAGCCGGACGCCAATCCGTTTGGCTTAGGCAACTCACCGAGTACTGGTCTTCTACAGGGTCAAACGAGAGCGTCCTCTCAATTCCTTGTTCAAAAAATCGAGAACAGATGGAAGTCCGAGTTGAATCTCGCGCAAAGCACGCGGTAGTTGCTCAAGAAAGATGGCAAGGTCCGTCCGAACATCCACAGGCCAGCGATCTTGCCCGAATCCTGAAACTACAAATAACGCCTCACTTTTTACAGCCTCACACAGATCACCCAAGATTGAACCGACGTAGTCAAGCTCTGGATCATCGGCGCGTATCGGCAGTTCCTTGCTCGCAACATTCTGGACTTGCAGTTCAAAGTGCATATCAGCATCCCTACCCGGTTTCTCCACAACTCCCTGTCCAATTGACCTGGGAACTTGCCACGGCGCGCTGCAATCCCATGCCTAATACCTGCGTTCAGTCGAAGAAATGCGGCCTGTCCCATTCTTATGCCAATCGCCAAAAATTGGAATGGCGGGATTTAAAACTGTACCGATTGCGGAGCCAAAGTGAAATCCAAAGTGAAATCCATAGAGAACAAGTATTTCCGCTTCAAGATAAGTGACGGTGATCCCGAAGTCGCCTATCTATCCTTACCAGGTCATCCCAGGGCTGTAGTGCCCGGTATTGTCAAAAAGCAACTCTCTCTATCTGATCTTATAGAAGGCTATGTCGGTCCTTCCGTATATTTGGACTTCAACGAGGAGGGACGTCTGATTGGACTGGAGTTTCTAACCTGATGGCTTAGAGGGCCGAGGTGGAATATTTTCCCAAATTCACCGCCCGGAAATCAATACGAGCCGGTTCATTCAACGCAAGGCCGCAGTGGCACTACCAATGCGGCCCCGCGCAGTCCTCTCCGCTCGATCGCGATCCATGAACTGCCCCAATCCCGTGCAGTTCCTGCATTCGGTTCAAGCCGTGTAGCCTGTCCGCGATTCTCATGGGGCACTAAGCCGGATTGTCTTCCCGCAGCAGCGAAAACCGTTCGTCCGGCCGCGTCAGCCCCGGCAGCACGCGGCTGGCCACCAGCCAGGAGATGCCGAACGACACCAGGCCGGTGGCTTCGCCGTAGAAGGTCAGGCGCGCGCACTTGGCGCTGAGGGCCCCGCCGGAAAAACTGTCGATGCCCAGCACGACGATGGCGCCCACCATGGCAACGCCGCAAGCGGCGTAGATGCCGGCGCGCACCCGCGCCCGCGTGTGCCCCTTGGCCCGGGCGCGCTGGAAGAAGCCGTAGCAGAAGAACGCGAGAATCAGGAACAGCACCGCGGCGGAAATCCCGTGCCAGCCGGAGATGATCTGCGGGTGGCCGTTGCAGGCGCACGGCATCAGCGCGATGAGCAGCGCGGCGGGAGCGGCGACCTTGCTCAGGCGCATCTCCCATTTCGACATGCCGTTATACGAGAGCAGGAACGCGGCGATGGCGAACAGGAATCCGACGAAAAAACTCTGCGCCCAGCCGCCCTCATAGTACGACGCGCTGATCGAGGTGATCTTCGAGGCCGAGAAGTAGCTGGTGACGCAGGGCATGCCGATCGCGATGATGCCGACGATCAGTTTGGTGGTGCGGTGGTCGATCTCTTCACGCTTCGGTGCCGCGAACATATCCCCTCCTCCCGGCGGTGCGCCGGATCACGTGTGCCTTCCAAACATACGCGCGCACCCATCGCCGCGCAAGAAACGGCGGCAGCGGGCGGCCATGCCGATGCTTCGCCTTTTTGCGGGGGAAGGCCATCCTTCATATGCAGGAAGGTAAAAGGGATCGGGGCGGATATTCCCCTTGCTTGCCGGACGGCAATCCATTCGAGGCGGTTCCCCTGGCGTTAAGGGCGTTAAAAGGAGGGCGTTAAAAGGGGCCGGCGTGGAATATTTCCCCGGACTCGTCGCCCCCGGAAATCAATTCGAGCCAAGCCCATATTGCCTGTGGCCCGGCCCGCCCCTCCTGAAACCCCGGCCCCAAAAGTCATCCTGAAAAATTATTTGACACCTAAATATTTTAGGTCTAAAGTAATTTCCATCGAGAGTTCCTTGGTGCTCCTTTCGAAGCTTCCGAGTCGTCGCGCCTGCCATCTATCGCGCTTGCATGCGCACACCCAATGGAGGTTCAACATGCGTGTCCCTAATTTTGTGAATGCCCTCGCTGCCGTCGTCGCCGGCTCCCTCGTCACGTTCGGCGCCCTGCCCGCCGCCCATGCCGCTCCCGCCAACGCCCCGAGCGTGGTGCTGGTGCACGGCGGCTTCGTGGACGGCTCCGGCTGGGAGGATGTCTACAAGATACTGAAGAAGGACGGCTACGCCGCCAGCATCGTGCAGAACCCCACCACCAGCCTGGCCGACGACGTCGCCGTGACCCGCCGTACCATCGCCGCGCAGAAGGGTAATGTGGTGCTGGTGGGCCACTCCTACGGCGGCGTGGTGATCACCGAGGCCGGCACCGATCCGAAAGTGCAGGGCCTGGTCTACATCGCCGCCTTCGCGCCGGACAAGGGCGAGTCCGTCTCTTCGCTGATCAAGAATCCGGCCCCCGGGGCACCCGTGCCCCCGATCCTGCCGCCGCAAGACGGCTTCCTGTTCCTCGACCAGGCGAAGTTCGCCGCCGCCTTCGCCGCCGACGTGCCGGTGCAAAAGGCCAACTTCATGGCCGTCTCGCAAGTGCCCTGGGGCGTCGCCGCGCTGGACGGCGCCGTCACCGAGCCGGCCTGGCGCTCCAAGCCGAGCTGGTACCTGGTGGCCAAGGACGACCGGATGATCCCGCCGCCGGCCCAGCGCCTGATGTCCAAGCGCGCCGGCGCAACGGTGATCGAAGTGCCCGGCAGCCACGCCGTGTATGTGTCGCAGCCCAAGGCGGTCGCCAAGCTGATCGAAAAGGCCGTCGACGACCTCGCCGCGAAGAAATAAGCGCCGCGAAAAAACGGGGCCGGAGCCGGCGATGGCTCCGGCCCCATTCTTTTTCTCTATTCCACTGGATCAAGGGGCCGGGTGAGCCGCCCCGCTTTTTTGGGCACCTGAACCAGGCCCTCGAACGCCACCTCGATGATCGGCTGCGCCCAGGCGGGGATGGCGCGCAGGGCCGCCACGTCGCCGCGGTCCGGCGCGAGGATTTCTCCGCCGGCCATGTCGAGCAGCAGCACCGGGTCGGCGATTGCCGTGCCCGGCTTGGCCTCGGCGCTGTTGTCGAACACCTGCAGGCGCCTGAGAAGCGGCAGCAGGCCGATCAGGTTGGCGCGCGAGGCGACCCAGCGTTCGCGGATCTTCGCCTCGCTGATCGGGTGGCCGCCGTGCGCCACGCGCAGCGCGACGCGCGCGACGTGCTGCTCGGGCGTGGCCAGGCCGCAGAACAGTACGGTGACATCGTGCGTGCGCGCCGCTTTGGCGAGGAGGGCGGGGATGGTGTTGCCGCCCAGCGTGGTCTCGAAGGCGTAATTGGAGCGCTGGCGGATCGCCGCTTCCAGATGCGCGCGACCGAATTCCCAGGCGCGCGCGTTGGCCTGCGCCAGGTCCAGCCCCGATTGCGCCGTCAACTCGCGCGCGTAGGCGTCCGGGTTGAACCAGCCCAGGCCGGAGGCGGCCAGCCGCGCGCCGCCCACCGAACTCTTGCCCGCGCCGTTGACCCCGGCGAGCACGAGGATGAAGGGACGCGCCGATGCCGGCTTCGCCCTGGCCGCCTTTGCGGTCCGGGTTGCCGCCGTTTTGGCCTTCGCTGCCGTCGCCTTTGCGGCGGCTTTCGCCGCAGTGGCCTTCGCCGCAGTGGCTTTCGCCGCAGTGGCCTTCGCCGCAGTGGCCTTCGCCGCAGTGGCTTTCGCCATCAATAGGCGCTACCCGCCTTGGGCCGCCGGCCCGCCTTGCCAAGTTTGCCCTTGGCCTCGAACAGCGCCTCCACCTTGGCCGCCGCGTCCGGCTTCTGCAGCGCCGCCAGGCGCGCTTCAAAGCGCCCAGAGAGGTCGTACAGCGCCAACTGCTCGCGCGCCTGCAGCGAGGCATTGAGGGACTCGACGCGCGCGGCCAGCTCGCGGTAGGTCGCCGCATCCAGCAGCACCATCTCCACCGTCGCGTGGTTGGTGATCGCCACGCTGCCGGCCCGGTGCACCTGGCGCACCACCTCGCCCCATTTGTTCTTCACCTGGGAAGCGTTCTGGCGCGGCAGTGCGTCGAGGTCGGGAAGGGGCGTGATCATGGCGTCGTGACCGATGCGGACAATGAAGGGTAATGCCATTATGGCAAAAATGGCTAATTCAGTCAAATTGGCCCGAATTGCGCCGGGCCTGAAGCTTCGATCCCTCGAGGCCTTCGAACAGGCCGCGGCGTGAGGCAGGGAGGTGTCTACTGTTCCCGGGGCAGTCCACGGATGCTCATGTCAGTACTCCAGCGACGGGAGATCGGGGAAGCCAGGGAGGCCGGGAATTGGGACTGCCGGAATGGGGGAAGGGAGCGGAGGCGCCCATGGGGTGCATGACGGGCGGCGCATGGGCCGCCGGGGAGAAGTGGTGAAGACGCCGTGAACCAGGCAGGGCCGCTCACGTTTGCATTAAAACATAAGTTATATCAAAAGTCAAGCGACGGCGCGCGCTTCTCCACGTGACTCTCCGCGTGACCCTTCGCGTGACCCTCGCGCGATTCTCCGTATCAAACGCGTACGATTTCGCCTTGCATCGAGATGCGAGATGCCTTGCGCGCGAGGTGGTGGCAAATGCCGCGGGAAACGCTGAACCAGTCCCGAAAACAGGAAGACGCGTGGCGCGCTTCTCTTTGATGTCGGGGTTGCGAAACGCAAGCAAGGGGGCGTAGCCCGCTTGATCAGGTTTTCCCGCGTATCAGCACGCCTTCGCGCGCTTTTCTTCCGCCATGATCGGGTGGCGCCTTACCGCGTATCGGGTAGCCCCTTCACCGCGTATCGGTAGCCCTTCACCGCGTCCCGAGGCTTCCCCTCGTTCGCCCTCTACCCGGAGAACCCGCGCACGCCGGCTCACCCGCGCGCGAGCGCCGGTGTGCCGGGTGAAACGAGGTAGTCGGTGGCGGCTTGCGGGGCCAGCGGCCGGGCGAAATGGTAGCCCTGCAGCAGGTGGCAGCCGAGCTGGCGCAGCAGGCGGGCTTGCTGCGCCGTTTCGACGCCTTCGGCGACCACTTCCAGGCCGAGGTCGTGGGCCAGGCGGATGGTGGTCTCGCAGATCGCCAGGTCGCGGCCGCCGTGCTCGATGTCCTGCACGAAAGTGCGGTCGAGCTTGAAGGCGTGCACCGGCAGGACCTTGATGTAGTTGAGCGAGGAGTAGCCGGTGCCGAAATCGTCGATCGACAGGCGGATGCCGAGCCGGCGCAATTTTTCGAGCTGCGCGATCGAGCGTTCCGGGTCGCGCATCAGGGCTGATTCGGTGATCTCCAGTTCGAGATCGGCGGCGCGCAGGCGGTGGCGCCCGATCGACTCGGCGATGCTGTCCTGCAGGTCGGCGGCGAGCAACTGCCGGGAGGAGAGATTGACGGCCATCCGCACCTCCCCGAAGCCGAGCGCGCGCCAGTCGGCGAGCTGGCGGCAGGCGGTGTCGATGACCCAGGCGCCGAGCGGGCCGATCAGGTCCGCCTCCTCGGCGATCGGGATGAAGCGGCCGGGCAGGAGGGTGCCTTCGTCCGGGTGCGACCAGCGGATCAGCGCTTCCATGCAGACCAGGCCGGCGTCGGAGGCCCGCACCTGCGGCTGGTACAGCAGGAAGAACTGCTGCTGTTCGAGGGCGCCCCTGAGCGCGTTGCCGAACCTGACTTTCTCCTGGGTCTCATGGTTCAGCACGGGGTGGAAGAAGTGCAGCCGGTGCTGGCCGCTTTCCCGGGCGGCGTGCAGGGCGAGTTCGGCGGCGGCGAGCAGGCTGGCGGCCGAGGCGGCGTCGTCCGGATGGAACGCGGCGCCGGCGCTGACGGTGAGGCTCAGCGCCGTGCCGTAGAAATCGAAGGGCACGGCGAAGGCCTGGGAGAGCTGCTGATACAGCGCCTGCGCGCCGGGCGCGGCCTCCAGGCCGGTGATCACCACGAACCCGTTGGTGGCGACCCGGGCGACGAGATCGCCGTCGCGGCGGTTTTCGCGCAGGCGGCGCGCGGCCTGCACCAGCAGCGCGTCGCCGGCGTCATGCCCCTGGGTCGCGTTGACGACGTCGAACTGGTCGATGTCCAGGAGCAGCACCACCAGCTTGGTATCGGCGGTTTGCGCGAGCGCCCGCGCGGCCAGCCGCCCTTCGAGCCACGCCAGCATGCCCGCGCGGTTCGGCAGGCCGGTCAGCTCGTCGTGGTGCAGGAGATGGTCCAGGCGCCCGAGGGTCTCCTTGTGCGTCGCCATCTCTTGCCTCAGGGCGCGGTCGGTGCGCTGCTGCTCCAGCTTGCCGGTCGATATCTCGCGGCCTAGCATCAGGGGAAAGGACAGGGCGACGAACAGGAAGGCGAAGCCGCCGAGGTAGGGCAGGGCGAGCTGCCCGCTGTCGGCCATGCCGGCCAGCGTGAGGCAGGCGACCATCAGCACGGTGGCCGCGGCGATCAGCTTGCCGGAGAACAGCTCGCCCAGCTTGCCCAGGCTCCTGACGTAAACCAGGAGATAGACCACCACCCCGAGCGATATCAGCCGCAGGCCCTTGAAGGCGAGGGAAGGCTCGCCGGAGAGGATGTGGATGCTCTCGCCCCAGGGCAGGGTGGCCGGGGTGTAGCGCGAGGGCGCCGAGAAACGGTAGCCGAGCGGCGCGGCGAAGTTGTAGACGATGAGGATCGCGATGCACCCGGCCATCACATGGGCCAGGCGGTAATGGGTCTTGCCGCCTTCCAGCGCGGCGACGGAGTAGGCGATCAGCGGCAGGATGGCCAGGGAAAACAGGTTCACCCATTTGTGGGCGGCGACGGCGGCCTGCAAATCCTGCTGCGCGTACTGGATCGCATTGCAGACCTGGAACAGCGCGAAGCACAGGCACAGCGCCGCGTACACCCGGCTGGCGCGGACGAACAGGGTGCTGCGCGCCAGCAAGGCCGCCTGGCAGCCGGCCATGAATATCACCCCGGCGGAGATGAAGTACGCAATGATGAGGGGTTTTCCCATCTTGTATCCTGCCCTGTGTTTTTAGGCATCTTTGACTCCCGCCCCGAGTTTTACACAAACCTGGACAGTTTTATTGTTAACGTTGATTCGGCAATCAAATTTGACATTTTACGGGGATGGCCGGTCCGGGCGGCGTGGGACCGGCTGCCTGCGCCGGTTTTTTCCCGCCTCGGATCATGCCGCGCTCATGCGCCTTCCGCTCATGCGCCTCCCGCTCATGCGCCTTCCGCTCATGCGCCTTCCGCTCATGCGCCTCCCGCTCGTGCGCCTCCCGCTCGTGCGCATCCCTAAGGCAATGCCGTTGAACCCCGTTCCACATTTCGCGTCGGGCATAATCGGCGCATCACGCGCGCGCGCCATCACCCTGCTCCGGAGAGATCCTCCCCATGCCTCTGACCATGCCCCCCGCCTTGCGCAAATTCGCGCTCACCGCGCACCTCGCCACCTCGGTCGGCCTGCTCGGCGCGATCGCCGCCTTTCTCGCCCTCGCGGTCGCCGGGCTGGCCAGCGCGGACGCGCCGATGATCCGCGCCGCCTATCCGGCGATGGCGCTGACCGCGCGCTGGGTCATCGTCCCGCTCGCCTTCGCCGCGCTGCTGACGGGCGTGGTGCAGTCGCTGGGCACGCCGTGGGGCCTGCTGCGCCACTACTGGGTGCTCGCCAAACTGCTGCTCACCGCGTTCGCCACCGCCGTGCTGCTCGCCAAGCTGGCGCTGATCAGCCACGCCGCCGGCCTGGCCGCGGAGCCGGTGTTGCGCTACGCCGAACTGCGCGCGGCGGGGCTGCAACTGGTGGTCCATTCCGCCGGCGGCCTGCTGGTGCTGCTGGTGCCGGCGATACTCTCGGTGTACAAGCCGCGCGGCCTGACGCCATACGGCCGGCGCACGCAGCGCGCGCCGGCGCCGTGGCCTTCCGCGCAATCGCCGCGGCCCGCGCCCCAATCGGCGCGCCCCGGGCGCGATGCCGGCGCCGGCGCATGGCCCGGCGGCGGGCTGATCACCATCACCACGCGCCGGGCGTATGCCTTCGGGGCCATCGTGATCGTCCTGCACGTGGTCGCCCTGCACCTCGCCGGCGTGATGCCGGGCGGCCATTGAGGGGGATCGGCCGGCATCGGAGCGGGGCAACCTCGGGCCTGTCTCCGGTTCTCTTGCAATCGAGAGCGAGCCGCCGACGTCGTCCGCTCGTTTTCAACGTTGGGCAGTCCAGGAATTGATGAATCGTCCCATTAAAACGCTTGCGGCCATCAGGTACTACCGCGATGGCAAGCCCTGGGATGCGGAATTGATTGGCAATCCCGGCTGGGTGGAAATTGAAGAAGCGATTGGTCGAATGGACGACTACTGCTTTCCGATAGTGATCCAAAGTGCATTGGAATGCGAGTCGGATGAGGAGGCTTTTGAAGACGACAACAGCTTTCACATCATTGGCGGAAATGGAAGATTTGCGATCTTCCAGAACACCGGGCCATGGCAGTATTCAAACAAAAGTGGCTCAGCGGCGCCAGTACGGTTGTGGCAAAGCGATCAGGGTTACTTTTGTGAAGAACACAACGTCGCCGACCTGGCAATGACCCTGCGGCTTGCCAGGATTTTTTATGAAACCTCAAGCTTCGAGGCCGTTGAAGCTGCGTCCGGCCTGGCACCGTAAGACGAGTGTCGCGATGCGCACGGGCGTGCACTGCATAGCGGCCCGACTGATCTTCATGGCCGAGACGTGCATGCCGGCCTGCCCCCGGCGATTTCCATAAAAGGCATAATGCCCTTTCTCAGCCGCCCGCCGCGCCGCCGGCCCAGGCCGCTTCCCCGGGAGGGTCCATGAAAATCACCGTCAGCACCAGCGACGAGGACGTGCTGGCGGCGCTGTGCAAGCAGCGCCACGCCGTCATCTCCACCGACACCACGCCGATCGGCACCAGCGGCATGTTCAACTGCATCGGCGTGCTGCTCATCCCCGCCAGCGGCAGCGGCCCCAGCGCCGTCGCCCACATCGAGGCGCGTACCGACAGGGCGATCTACCTGCACGACATCGCCATCGCGATGGACGTCATCATCCGGCAGATGAAACGGCAGGACGCCTCCGGCATGTCCCTCGTGCTGATGGGCGGCGGCGCCTCCGCCATGGGCAGCGGCGCCGACGACTTCGCGCAAAAGCTCCTCGCCCTGTTCACTTCGCTCAAGATCCCCACGGCCGAAATCCTCGACCTGCGCACCCTGTCACGCTACATCATCGGCGGCGCCCGGCTGGAGAAAGAATCGGACGCGCCCAGGATGACCGGCTGCTGTGTCTACCACCCCGAGACGCGCACCCTCGCCCTCACCAGCGGCGGCCCCCGCTACGACGACAGCGGCGCCCTCACCGAATTCGTCGTGCAAGAGCCCGACGGCAACGAGGATGGCAGCGGCGCGAGCGGCAGCGGCAAAGCCGTCAAGAAGAAACACGGCTGCTGCGTGATCCTTTGAGCGCGGGCGCCGGACGGCGTGCACCGCCGGGGCGGAACGAGAACCGGGGCCCGACCACATATCTCCGGCTGACTACGTGAAATGGACATGTGCTCGTGCCGCGGGCCTGCCGCGCATCAGCCCTCGCCCGGCCCATCCAGCTTCTCGATCACTCTGAGCTTGCGCACCGTCAGCTCGCCAATCTCCAGCCGGCCAATGCGCGCGCGGCCAACAGCGAGGCGGCCGATGGCGAAGGCGCCCAACGCAATGGCGCCGATGGCGATGGCGCTGATGGCGAGCGTACCGAAGGCGCCGGCGCCCAGCGCCAGGGCGCCCAGGGCGCGGTGCGAACGCGGATGCGCGGGGCGGGATACGTCGGGCAGCGGGGTCGTCATGGAGCTAATCTCCTGTGGTTGAAGATTGGTGCCGGAGGATAAAAGGGGCCGGGGTGGCTCACCCTGGTCCCTTTATCAGTCGCTGGACTTCACGCGCCTATTCCCAGGCGCGCCCGTTGGACTCGGCCGGGACGGGCGGCCGCGCCGGCTTGCTGCGCGGCTCGAAGAGCTCCAGCATCCTGGCAACCGCAGTGGCCAGGATCGCGAGCAGGCCGAAGGCGAGGACGGCAATTTCGCGGAACCAGAGAAGAATGAAACCAAGCACGTCCATTCGCTGCCCCGACGGCCCGACGTAGAAAACCGAGTAGGTCATGCCGGCCAGCAAGACCAGGACGCCAACCACAATGATGGCGAATTTCGGTGGGCCTTCCTGTTCCCCGGCACGGGTCGCGCTCTGGCTCGCGGGCCGCGGCGTGGTAGCGGCGGGGCAGGGTTGGCCGCCCGCGTGTGACAGCCCCGCGCGGGCAGACTCAATACGCGCGACCGTGGCCACCGCCGGGCAAGCGCAGGTGACGCAGGAGGGCGCGGCCGCGCTGTTCGCGTGGTCGCAGGCCAGGCACCGCCAGGAGTAGTCGGGCGTCATGCGGTGGGATTGTATAGAAGAAAAAAGCAGACACTGAGAGATTAGGAGGCCAGGGTGGGATGTTTCTTCCGACCTTCGCGAACGGGAAGAATATCCACCCTGAGCTACCCCCGATTCTTGCATCGCCCTTGTTTTCTCGCTTATATTTCATCGCGGCGCTTTTAAGCGCACACTCTTCAATCGGCCGGGGCGGCCCAATTTCGCGAAGGCGGGACCATGCAAAGGCTAGGCGTCGGTTTCTCCCAGAACGACTGGCTTCCCAGCAGCAGCGATGGGGCGTGCTTCGTGCTTTCCAGCAACTGGGCGGTGAAAACCCTGCTCGGGGGCAATATCAACCGGGCCCACCGGTTCAAGAGCGAGGAGGGAAAAGCGCCGAAAAAGAAGGCCGAGAGGTACATCGCCAAACATGAAAACTACGTGAAACTGGCGACGGCCAAGATGGAGAAAAGCGCCGCGGACCAGGGCGTGGATGGGGCCAAGCTGCCCACCGCGACCTTGTACGACGCGGTCTACGGGGCGGAGACCGAGCTGGCGGAGACCTGGGCCCAGGCCATCGCGCTCAAGCGGAGGCGCGGCATCGTGCTGCGCAGCTCGCGCGACAGCCCGAGCCTGAATTGGTGGGCCAAGGGCAACCTGCGGCCGGACGCCGACTTCGCGCTGGTGTACTCGTTCTACTATGAGTCCAGCACCTGTTGCGGGATCAAGAAGCGCAGCGGCAGCCACTCCGTCGCCTTCGTACTGATCGGCGGCGAGGCCCGCTATTTCGATCCGAACGGGGGCGAGTTCTTTTTCATCGCCGCCGTCGACGGCGACACGCTCCCGGAATGGGTGGCCGGAGTGGACCGCGAGATCGGCCGCCTCTACGTGCGCAAGGGCTCGCTGGAGCATTCGGTCGTCCATCACATCACGGCGGCTTGAAATATCAAAGCGGCCAGGATGGAATATTTGTCCAAACCCGCTGATCAGGAGCTAATTCGAGCCAGGTCCCTTATCGCCCGATGCGCCTCGATCGCAAGGCCGATCGGGTGCGGCATGGCCAGTTCAACCCCCAAACCGACCGCGGCGAGCCGGACCAGGTTTTGCGCGGCGAACTTGGATGCGCTCAGTATGCGCATGCTGCGGCCGCGTGCCGTAGATATCCGGCGTCAACGCTCAGCCGGCTATTCCCTCTCGGCGATTCGCGCGTCAAGGCAGACTTCGTGGTTCGTCAACGTATGTGTCGGGCCACTTCTTTCGGACTGCATGTCATGCCTCACACACAAAAATGCTGACAGGCCCACTTATTCGTATCCGATCGCCACAATATTGCCGCTATATCCATATGAATTTTCGAGTGATTCTTTAATCTCCGAATAGTATGACGAAGCAAAAATCACTATTGCATCACAAGCCGATACTTTTTCTTTTGTAGGTGCTTCGATCGGAATACCAATGCCTGAGACGTAGTACCCATATTTTGTTGGATCATTATCAAAAAAATGGGCTATTAGGATGTTTTCAGGTAGTAAAGCGCTATATGAAACGGTCTTTTGCCCTGCCCCCCAAATTCCAATGCTCGAATAACTAATTAATTGTTTTCTCAAATTGTCGGCATCATTAATTTTCTTTAGATTTATCGATGTGCTGTTGCGATTATTTTGTATTGGCTTCCTGATGTATAGGTCGATTTCCAGGCTATTTCGATCATCAACCAATTCCAAAACTTCAAAGCCTGCTGTTTGCGCCAGATAGATGAGACTTTTTGGGGTGAAGTAGTTTTCGTGTTCAGATATTATTTGATCATATCGAAAACTTTCAATTATCAGCCTTCCATTTGGCACATTGATCAATCCAGCGCCGCCAGGCTCCAGCTTATTAAATAGAGCTTTCATAAATCGATCTGGCTCTTTTACATGCTCTAGAACTTGAAGCGAACTAAAAGCGTCAAATTTTTGATCCAAGTCCAGTTCATCGGTAAAGTAGTTTTTTATTACAGTGTGTCCCTTTTCTTGCGCTACGCCCGCATTGTTTGATGGTTCTATCCCAAAAACATTTTTAAAATATTTCTTTGCCAGTTCCATATGGCTACCTACGCCGCAGCCGATGTCCAAAAAACCAATCTGATTATTCTTGTTTAGATGTTCGAATATTTTTTGTATTTTTCTTTCAGAGTTCTCTTTCAACGCTCCAAAATACCCTTGCGCACCTTGCCATTCTGAATATTCATTTTCATAGAAAATTTTATTATCTATTCCATACAAAAAGAAATGGCCGCAATTTCCACATTCATACAGATTCGCATCAAACTTATCTGTTTCAAATGCCTTTTGCTTTAAAACATATTGCCCAAATCTACAGCCTTTTATTACCTCGAAGAAACCTGCCAGCTGCCCGCAAACATTACATCGTGGCTCAGATCTTTCTGTGCGCGCGTGTGTGTTTTTAGTCATTGCCGTTGCCTTTCGTTGATGTCAAACATCCTGATACTTGTGAGCAGTTGTGAGCAAAGGTATTTGTGCGGACGAACAGCACCAGAAACGGCGCGACCGCGAATGAAGCCAGGGCGGCCGCAACCCTGAGCCCGCCGGAAGGCTCGGGCGGGTCGCCGAAGTCGTTCGTGTATCGCGGCCCGGAAAGAAAGCAGAGGACCGGGAGAATGACCACGCCCAGCACCGGGATCGACGGGATGAATGCCCATCCGGCCAGACAATTCAGATCCTGCAGCCGCTTTCGGGACAGGTAAAAGAACAGCACGCCGATCAGCGCGGCAAGGATGCCATGCGTGTACGCCACGAAGGCCTTGCTGACGATGCTCGGGACCAGGCCGTGGAAGTACAGTCCGATCATCACCAGCGCCCACAAGTTGACGGCAGCGGACATCGCCAACAGATAAGTCCCGGCCCCGATACGTAGTCCCATTGCGTATGCTTTCCGGCGTCAAGCCAAGGAGAGGAAAAGTCCCGGGACCAAATCGCCCCTACCCCGCCTCCGCCCCCGCATAAAACCTCTCCCCCATCTCCTGAAGCCCCAGCTCCTCCAGCAGCGCATGCAGCCGCTCGGCCGGCCGGCGCCGGGGCAGGTCCTTGTACTCGGCGATGATGAGTTCGTTTTTCATCGAGTGTTCCCAGCCGACCAGTTCGGTGACGCCGACCTGGTAGCCGTGGGCTTCCAGTTGCAGGCAGCGCAGCGCGTTGGTGGCCTGGCTGCCGAACTCGCGGGTGTGCAGGGGGTGGCGCCAGATTTCGGCGAGCGCGCTGTGGCCCAGCGCCCGGGACTTGTTCTTGCGCAGCACGCTGGCGACTTCGGCCTGGCAGCAGGGCACGAGCACGACGAAGCGCGCGTGGCGGGCGAGGGCGAAGCGGATCGCGTCGTCGGTGGCGGTGTTGCAGGCGTGCAGGGCGGTGACGAGGTCGACCTCGGGCGGCAGCAGGGGTGTGTCGATGGCCTGCGCGACGCTGAGGTTCAGGAAGGACATGGCGGGGAAGCCGAGCCGCGCGGCGAGCTCGCGCGATTTGAGGACGAGGTCGTCGCGGGTTTCGATGCCGTGGATGTGTGAAGGGATGCGCGAAGGGATGCGGGAGGGGATGCCGGAGGCCGTGCCCGCCTTGCCCTCGACGACATTCCCCTCCACGGACACGCCGCCGACCTTGAAGAACAGATCGTAGAGGATGAAGCCGAGGTAGCTCTTGCCGGCGCCGTGGTCGACCAGGGTGAGGCCGCCTTTGTCGTCCATCACCTGCTGCATCAGCGGGGCGATGAACTGGTACAGGTGGTAGACCTGCTTGAGCTTGCGCCGGCTGTCCTGGTTCATCTTGCCGTCGCGCGTGAGGATGTGCAGCTCCTTGAGCAACTCAAGGGACTGGCCGGGCTTGATGTCGTGCGTCTTGTCGTGCATCGTGTCGTGCGTCGGGCTCATGGGCGTATTGTATTTTATGCGGCGCGGGGGCGAGGGGGCGGGCGAAGGCGCGGGGGTGAAGACACGCGAGCAAAGGTGCGCGCGTGGTGACGCTCAACCGGGCGTTTCTGGGTCCCGATTGATATCCGCCTCAATGAACAAGCTGCAAATGGCGAGCCGCGCATCAATCTCATCAATGCCCAGCGGACTCGTTTCAATATCGCCGGATGCCGGTGGAGTGAGAGCGAGCGCGGCCCTGTCGCTTTCACTCAATGTATCAACGCGGCGCCCCAGCGAAATCGTCTGCCTGCTGACGTAGTCGACCATCGCCACCAGCTTTTCATGCAGCAATTCTTCCGAGAGGGTTCCCGAAGCCCGCTCCCTCTGCAAATCGAGAGATAGCCGCGTCAATCCTTCATTGAATTGCAGATAGGCCAGCACCACGCCGCGCCGCTCGAGCAGGCCCCATTCATAGGGCGGCCGCGGCAAGCCGGGGAGCTTGCCGGCAAGGGCCGCCAGACACGCCGCCCTCGCTGCCTGCTCTTCCGGTTCGAATGAAATGGCAGCGGCAACGCTCTCCTCGGTGTCCGTGCGTTTGATGCGGCCCATCGCCCGAAAAGTCCCGGTGCTTTGCCGGGCCACGGTTACGCTGAACCGGTAATGCGGGTCGTTCAGGGCGAAAGTATCCGTCATTGTTCGGCCAAAAGAAAAAGGGCAGGCATGGTGATGCAGGTCCAGGCCGCGCATGCTTCAGCGCACATCGCGCCCTCCCTAATCCTCCCCCACCACCATGAAATCCGTCACCAGCACCGCCACTTTCCCCTTCGCATCAAACCCGAAGAACGAGGGGTAGCTGCCGTCGCCCCAGCCGGAGGAGAAGCACATCACGTTGCCCGGGGAGGACGGGTCGGGGCGGATGTCGGCCCAGGAGCGGGTGTGGGCGTAGGTCTTGTCCATCTCGTCGATGATTGTCTCGAAGTAGTCGTCTTCCTGCTCCATGCGCGCGTTCAGCAGCCCGCCGGCGTGCGGGTCCATGAAACAGCCGGTGCCGGAGTCGACGCCGTAGCCGAAGAATTCGCCCTTGCGCAGGGGCGCGCCGTCCTCGCCGGTGCGCGCGTTTTCCCAGCGCACGGTGGGCGCCTCCGAGAAGCGCAGCAGCGCGTAGGCGATGCGCTCGTCATCGCCGAAACGCGCGGCGATGACGCGCACCGGGTGGCGGCCGTTCGGCACGGCCTGCGTGAAGGCGGGCGGGTCGGGGCTGACCAGCGGGTCGCTGGCGGCGACGCGGCCGGTGGTGACTTCGAGCAGGCCGATGTCGTGCGCGGCGAAACCGATCGTCTTGCCGCCGCGCTGCGCGCTGCCGCCGGACTGGGCGAGGGCGAGGAGGGCGGGGTCGAGGGTGTAGGGGGCGTCATCGGCATCCGGCGCGTCGGTGCCGCCCGCACTGGCTTTGCCAGCGCCAGCTTGGTTCGTACCAGCTTCGGCCGCACCAACTGCGCCCGCGCCGGCCGGCACGCCGCTGCCGGCGAAGCCGCCGGCGGGATCGTTCTCATGGTCGATGGCGCGGCCGGGGGCGCGCTGCGTCGTGCCGGCCTGCCCGGCCCCCCGCGCGGCGGCTTCGGAGGCGGCCACGCTGGCGCGCAGCGCCGCCTGCTTGAGCGCCTCGCGGATGTTGCGCCACTGCGCGCGCACGAACAGGCCGAGCGCGATGAAGACGGCGAGGATGAAGAGCAGGAAGAGGAGGAGGGTACTCATGGGGCGTGGGGTGTTCTTGTGGGGCCGGCGGGCGCGTTGTGCAGGCCTGAGAGGTAGCGTGATCTATTCTGCCATGCCGCTGCCGGGATGCACGGGGGCCGCGCGTTCCAGAGGAATCCGGAGGAAAAAGCGCGGTCGCCGATGCGCGCAACGCGGCGCTCCACCCCGTCACGGCACGCGCCCTTCGACAAGCTCAGGGCGAACGGAGGAGGTGTGCGGAGCCGCTCGAGGGGAATCCGCACTTCGCGCCGGCATGGCACGCGTGCTTCGACAAGTGTAGGGCGAGCGGAGGAGGCGGGCGGAGCTGCGCGAGGGGGAAGGCCGCGTTCCACCCTGTCCACGCACGCGCGCTTCGGCAGGTTCGTCGATACACGCAGCGGCGCATTCACCAGCGCGCCTGCGCGAAGCGCGCGACCAGGAAGTCGAGCAGGGCGCGCACGGCGGGGGCGAGGTGGCGGCGCGAGGGGTAGAGGGCGAGGATGGAGAGGGTCTCGGGCTGCCATTGCGGCAGGATGGGGAGGAGGCGCCCGGCGGCGATGTGGCGGTTGGCGAGGTAGGTGGGCTGCAGGGCGATGCCGTGGCCTTGCAGCGCGGCTTCGAGAAGGACGGTGGCTTCGTCGGCGGTGAGGCGGGTGATGACGCTGATCTCGACTTCTTCCCTGCCGCGCGGCGCCTGGCCGGGCTTGATTTCGCCGCGTTTGCCTTCTTCACCTTTCCCCTCCCCGCGCTTGCCCCCGCGCGGCTTTGCCTCGCGGCTGAGCCGCCAGGTGCCGCGCCCGAAGTTGGCGTAGCCCAGGCAGGCGTGGCGCGCCAGGTCTTTCGGGTGGCGCGGCCGGCCGCGGGCGGCGAGGTAGGCGGGGGAGGCGACGAGGACGGAGTCGCAGGTGCCCAGCGGCCGCGCGATCAGCGCGGGGGCGGGGTCGTTGCTGATGCGGATGGCCAGATCGACGCGCGCCTGAACCAGGTCGACCGGGTTGTCGCCGACCTGCAGATCGATGCGCAGCTGCGGATGCAGGGCGAGGAACTCGCCGATCGCGCCGGCCAGGTGGGCGTGCGCGAACGACATGCTGCTGGTCACGCGCAACTGCCCGCGCAGCACGCCGTCGGCGGGCGCGACGTCGTTCTGCACGTCCTCCACCATCTCGAGCATGCGCAGGCAGTGGCGCAGCGCCTGCTCGCCGCTATCGGTGAGGGTGACGCGGCGCGTGGTCCGCTGCAGCAGGCGCGCGCCCAGCCACTGCTCCATTTCCGCGACGTGGCGCGTCACCATCGCGCGCGACATCTCCAGCCGGTCGGCGCTGGCGGTGAAGCTGCCGCTGCGCGCGACCTCGGCGTAGACCCGCATGGCGGTCAGCCTGTCCATCGTATTTGCCTGTTTTATGCAACAAAGATGGCCAATTATAGGGATTTTTTGTATCGAATTTCGCGCATATAGTCCGGACCAGTGGTGCAGTCACCTTTCGGCGGAAACGCCGGTCAGGCCCTGGAGCCGTGCGATGCGATACCGCCTTCGCCGCGGCATCGGGGGTTGATCGAAGCTCGGGTCAGTTGGAGCTTGGGTCAACCGAAGCTCAGGTCAATCGGCGTTTGGGTTGACCCAGGCGCGAGTTGACCGAAGCCTGTTCAGGAGCCGCGTCGTCCACTTGCCCGCTATTTCCCAAACCAATCTCCCAAGGAACATCATCATGATCCGCCGTCCCCTCCTCAAACTCGCCCTGGGCCTCGGCCTGGCCGCCACGTACCTCGCCGCGCCCACCGCCGCGCAGGCTGCCGCCCAGGCTCCTAGCGGTGCCGACCCCCTGCAACTGAAGGTCTACAACGCCGGGCCGAACAGCTTTCACGTCAACTCCGTCCTGGTCACCGGCGCCAGCGAAGCCCTGCTGATCGACACCGGCTTCACCCGCGCCGACGCCCTGCGCATCGCCGCCGACGTGCTCGACAGCGGCAAGACCCTGAAGACCGTCCTGATCAGCAACGCCGACCCGGACTTCTACTTCGGCGCCGAGGCGATCAAGTCGGTCTTCCCGCAGGTGCAAGTGGTCGCCACCGCCGCGGTCGAGGCGAAAATCCGCGCCAAGCTGCAGGACAAGCTCGCCTTCTGGGTCCCGAAGATGGGCGCCAACGCGCCGGTCAAGCCCGCGCTGCCCGCGGTGCTGAACGGCACCACCCTCACCGTCGATGGCCAGGCCGTCGAGCTGCGCGGCACCACCGGTCCGCTCGCGCACCGCCCCTATGTGTGGATCCCGTCGGCGCGCGCCATCGCCGGCGACCTCGCCGTGTTCGGCAACCTGCACGTGTGGACCGCCGACACCCAGCAAGTCGCCGAGCGCGCCGCCTGGATTGCCCAGCTCGATGAGATGGCCGCCCTCAAGCCCGCCATCGTCGTCCCCGGCCATATGGCCGCCGGCACCGCGCAAGACGCCAGCGCGATCGCCTACACCCGCGCCTATCTGACCCGCTTCGAGTCCGAACTCGCCAAGGCCCCCAACAGCGCCGCGCTGATCGAGGCGATGAAACAGGCCTACCCGCAAGCCGGCCTGCCGATCGCGCTGGACATCGGCGCGAAGGTGAACAAGGGCGAGATGAAGTGGTAGGGCGCGGGCCTATTTATCTTGCATGTTTCTACAGTAACAGCTAATATATTATCTGTTATATGAAATTTTACGGTGAAGTTACAATATTTTGTATATTACGGTATTGTAACTTTCACTTTTTGCGAATTCGGTAAGTGCCAACATTTTGGCGATTACGTTGTATCAAATGGAATAATCGCGTCATAATAAGCAATATTTTGATCTTTGTTGCTTGTTATCCCGGTTAACAACCAGATTTTTGTATCTTGTTGAGAGCGTATGCTTACCTCTGCCAACCATCCCCCCTCCCCCATCCGTACCCCCGAGGAACTGGAAGCCGAGTTGGGGGGGAACCTGCGTACCTTGCGGCTCCAGCGCAATCTCAGCCAGGAAACCCTCGCCGAACGCGCCGGCCTGAGTCTGGGGGCGATTCGTAACCTCGAAGCGGGCGCGGGCTCCTCCACCAGCACGCTGGCCAAGGTGCTCAACGTGCTCGGCAAGGGGGACGCCCTGGCGAACCTGGCGCGCGTGAGCACCATCGACCCCTACGCGATCACGCGCGAGGCGCGGCAGAGGCAGCGCGCGCCACGCAAAAAAAGCCAGGGTTCGCCGCTGCTTCGCCCCGCTCAGCCGGCCAAGCCTGAGCCGGCCAAGCCTCGGCCGACCAAGCCTCGGCCGACCAAGTAATGGCCAACGCCAAACAGCCCGCGATGCCGAAAACGCCGGACAAAAAGAAGAATGCCGGCGCAGCCACCGCCGCGCCGAAAAAGTCCGCCGCAGCCATCGCAACGCCGAAAAAGCCCGGCGCAACCATCGCCGCGCCGAAAAAGCCCGGCGCTAGGAAGCCCGCCGCCAGGAAACCGGCAGCAAACTACCGGCACGCCAGGGTCATTTCCGTATCTCTGTGGGGCGAGGAAATCGGCCGGGTGATCGAGGACCCGGCCACGGGCTACTTCGTGTTCCGCTACGCCCCCGGCTTCGCGGACACGGGCATCGAGCCGGCGCCCCTCCAGATGCCGGCCAGCCAGGACGCCCCCTTCAGCTTTACCGATCTGCCGGCGGCCACCTACCGCCGCCTGCCGGCGATGCTCGCCGACGCGCTGCCCGACGACTTCGGCAACGCGCTGATCAACCGCTACATGGCCGACCGCGGTATCAGCCCGGCCGCGGTGACGGCACTCGACCGCCTTGCCTACATGGGCGCGCGCTCGATGGGCGCGTTGACTTTCAAACCCTCCCTGGGCCCGAGGGAAAAGCAGCCCACCCCCCTGGACATGGCCGGCCTGGTGATCGCCGCGCGCGGCGCGGTCAGGGGTGAATTCGCCGGCGACGACGAGACCCACGCGGCCCTGCGCGACATCATCGACGTCGGCACCTCCGCCGGCGGCGCGCGTGCCAAGGCGGTGATCGCGTGGAACGAGGCGACCCGGGAAATCAAGTCCGGCCAGTTCGATGCGCCGCCCGGCTTCGGGCACTGGCTCCTCAAGTTCGACGGCATGGGGGGGGACGAACGCCTCGGAACCCCGCTGGACTATGGCCGCATCGAATATGCCTACCACCTGATGGCGCGCGCGGCGGGCATCGCCATGACCGAGTGCCGGCTCCTGGAGGAAAACGGGCGCGCGCACTTCATGACCAGGCGCTTCGACAGGGAAGGCGCCGGCACGCGCCACCACGTGCAGACCCTGTGCGCCATGGCCCACCTGGACTACAAGCGCAAGGCGGCCAACAGCTACAGCCAACTGTTCAGCGCCGCCGCCGCCCTGGCGCTGGACTACGAAGACATGGAAGAGATTTTCCGGCGCATGGTGTTCAACGTGATGGGCCGCAACTGCGACGACCACACCAAGAACTTCTCCTTCAGGCTGCGACAGGGCCGGCGCTGGGAACTGGCGCCGGCCTACGACATCACCTACTCGCACAACCCGACGGGCGAATGGACCTACCAGCACCTCATGTCGGTGAACGGCAAGTTCAAGGATTTCACCGCGGACGACATGCTGGCCGAAGCCAGGCGCTTCGCCGTCGGCACCGCGCCCAAGGTCATCGGACAGGTGCGCGCGGCGATCGGCCGCTGGGAAGAGTTCGGCAGGCAAGCCGGCATGCCGAAGAAGGAAATCGAGCGTATCGGCGCGGACCTTCTGACCTTGAAGTAAGCGCCGGGCGCCTGCTTTAAAGCCGGGGCCTTGCTCCGGCTCCCCCGCCTTCAAGCCGGAGCCTTACTCCGGCTCACCCGCTTTAAAGCCGGAGCCTTACTCCGGCTCACCCTTATAGATCACCGTCCCCAGCACCTTGAACTTCTCGAAGATCGGCGGGAACTGGGGATTGAGGGGCTTCAGGAACACCCGCCCCGCGTCCTCGACGTAGACCTTGAAGGTGACCTCGTCGTTGCCGTCGATCTTGGCGATGATGCGTTCGCCGTTGTGCGGGCTGCGGCGGTTCGGGTCGACGAAGATGATGCAGCCGTCGGGGTAGCTTTTCGGGCCGGTCGGGTTGAGCATCGAGTCGCCGCGCACGCGCAGGGCGTACACGCCCTTGGTGGTGCGCACCGGCGAGTCGAGCCAGTCTTCGGCGTCGCCCGGCATGTAGGGGTCGGCGGCCGGTTTCCAGTCGCCGGCCTGCACCCAGGAGATCAGCGGCACGCGGCCTTCGAGCAGCGGGCCGGGCTCGACGTTGGCGTCGATGCCCTTCGGGCCGCGGCCCTTCTCCAGCCAGTGCCGGTTCACGCTGAGCGCGAGCGCCAGCTCGGCCGAGAAGCGGCTGGTCGCCGAATCGCGGCTCTCGAGGTTGGAAATGCCGACCTGGCTGATCGCATGCTTGAGCTTGGCCGACAGCTCCGCCTGCGATACGCCCAGTTCAGTCCGTCTGCTTCTTACACGCGCGCCAAGTCCCATAACACAAATGTATTGGAAAAAGCAAAAACATGGGTGTTGACAAATGAAATAACAAATGTTTTAATGCGAATCATGCGGCAAGGCACCGGACACGCTCCCCGGTTCCCGA
>Ga0307511_10001262_pt1 | contig 26772 bp, 32 predicted proteins | sample 13_EM_MG_FD_200266 | JGI IMG/M metagenome (GOLD analysis project Ga0307511, IMG submission 200266) | Populus trichocarpa ectomycorrhiza microbial communities from riparian zone in the Pacific Northwest, United States - 13_EM | ecosystem: Host-associated > Plants > Roots > Unclassified | place...
CGTGAATTGACAGGGTGAGAAGTTGTGTGACTATTTCCGAAATCTTCGGGCGTGAGAGGGGGTCATGGCTCCAGCAACGTTGTGTCAATGTCCACAAATCAGGTGTGAAGGACGGGAGTGCTGGCCGCGGTGGACGTTTGGCTTCCGTTATAAACAACATCGCCATCATGGATGTACTATCACTGAACGGAACCGCGCCAGTGAACACCTGTATTTATCCGAAACAACAGTAAACCAGAGCTCTACATGCACGATGGATCACTCGCTACGTACCTCGATTACGATCATTGCGAAAGAAAAAATGTCCGCTTCCTTGGTAAGTTTCGCCCCGTCCAATACCTCCGGTGCAGTCCATCGTGGACTGTAGCCTTGCTGAATCGAGGTGCTTCGGACGGAATCCAGGTTTTGGGTGACGGTGGCGAGACCAAGGTCCGCAATGCGTGCACGACCAGACTCATCTACAAGGACGTTTTGCTAGCCGGGTGTCAACATGTTAAAACGAGAGTTAGAACAGCCACGTACCGCCTTGAGGTCCCCATGGATCATGTTGCAGCGGTGGAGGTAGCAGAGGCCCTTAGTGACATCGGATAACTGGACAGGAGTGAGCGTGGGCCAAAAACCAACAGGAGGGACACACGAGTCGAAGACGGTCTGTATTGTTGTGTTCCTTAACGTATTTCAACAAATCTCCGCCAGGCATCCAATCTGAAATGAGCTGGAGCGGATCGATGGTAATACCGAGAAGTGGGAGGACGTTTGGGTGTGCCAACCGCTTCCACATTACGGCCTCTTCGCAGAAGATCTGTGGGTTTTGTTAGTGATGGCGAACAGTGGAGGAGCGACGGTGTAAATAACGCGCCTTGGTAGCCTTTTGCGGGCCATCTTCAGTGTACATGCGCACACGTTTGATACAAACCCTCGAACCATCGAGCGTCCCATGATATACGTCGCCAAAACCTCCACAGGCGAAAGGTTCGAGATCGATAGTTGGGAGGTGGGGTGGAATTATACATGACGTCGGGAGTATCATTTTAGTGCCACATATACTTCTGAGTTCGCGCAGGCACTTCCGAGAAGCGCGACTGGAGGGATCGAGACCATCGAGAGCCTGTGATGCTTTAAACGGAGAGTGGGGAAGTGCGACGTGGCGACGGACCTTATCTAGATAGCCAACAAGCCACACCAAATCGTCGCCTTGAAGGTTCTGTACACATCGTTGATACTCCTCCACATAGAGTACATCGCAGAGTCGGTCATGGAAGTCGGAGGAAGACCTGTTCAGGTGACGAAGCCTCCGTAAGGCTTGAGGACTGGGTGGGGGCATGAGGGATACTCCAAACTGGGGAAGTGGGCGGCGAGGAAGCCTGATAGTCTGGGCGTCACGGGAGGGTAACTTGAGCCGGAATTTGAGTGTTATGGCGCTTATCGATCATCTGCTCCACCTCGGTTGTTGTAAAATCTTATCGATTATCGATTACCCGGTGAAGCTTGAGGAGTATCCGGTCATGCCGTCACCACATCGAGCTTTCCTTTGGGCCGCTAGAAGGGTCAAGAAATCAACCCGCACGCGTTTGATGCAGACAGACAGGCTCGAGCCGTCGAGGATCCCCTCGTATGCATCACCATAACCTCCAAAGGCGAATGGGTCAGAAGCAACATTTAAGTGACAAGGCGAAAGCACGTGCAATGTTGGGAGTACCCACCTAGTGCCACATAATTTTCCGAGTTCACGTAGACACTTTCGGAAAATGGGACCGGATGCAGACCTGTGTACTGTTGGGGAACTGACCACCCTCTTCCCGTGAAAATCGTGGAAAAGCCCACTGTCACCCACATCGCCCGTGACTTCGACATTCTCAGGTCGCGTCCGTTGGCCCACCGTTTCTGATGTTGTCGTTGTCCCGGACCTTCATTATACTAGTACGTACTCTTAGACGGGACACAGCAGGCCCCACTCGTGGTAACCTCCGATGCTTCGCGCAAGAGGGAACCCAGTGGAACCATGGCTCGAGGAGGGAATGATATCCCCCTTAGTACTGCCAGACCTTCGGTGTGGCGGGCCAAGGCTGCTGCAGAGGAGGTCTAACTTAAAGCCGTCAGAGAGGTCGCGGATACAGTTAAAGTCGTCGAGGGTGATCGTCGTTGAGAAGATCTTAAAAAGCTGTCGCCTGCATACCCATTCCCAAAACTCTGAACCAGACGGTACCCGATGGACATATATTGTCCCGGTATATATAATATACAAATGTAACAAAGATGTGGATAAGATAAGAGAGGGGGAAATAGGATCGTCGATGTGCATAATACTCGGTTCCCTTATCACGAGCTATCGGACTTGCTCGTATGCCACGACGACGCAGCATAATCCAAGCTGGCAAGAATATAGTCTACCCCGGGCCGTTTTTCTCGGTCTCCCAGCCAGCACAACCCAACTATCCTCCACAGTTCGTCACTGAATCCAAGGCGTGTTGCATCCTCTGGTTTCTTCGGTCGGACCCCTCCCACAATCCCGGAGAGAACGAGAAAATTCGACTCGAACTCGACGTAGGGGTGGTGTCCGCATAATATCTAGGTTACCCCTGGTTAACTGTCTACTGCAACGAACATGCTCGCATGAACACCCACCTCATAGATAACCATCCCAAGAGCGTAGCAATCGGACTGCCTGGTCGGCCGGTTTCCCTCCGATTTCGGAATCCCGAACCCCTCCGGATGCAGAAGTTCGGGACTCATCCACCGAGTAGTCCCCCCTGGAGTAAATGACACGAGTGAGTTGTTTGCACTCAGTGACGCCTGAGTGGCCTCGGCGTAAGTTGCAACACCGGCGATGGTAGAGAGACCGAAGTCGGCGAGGCAAGCCTGCTGGTCCTTGTTGATTAGGATGTTCGCCTTCAGAGACTAGTGAGAGATGCCAGGACATCTGATTCGACAGAACCGCGTACCCCCTTCAGATCTCCGTGAACTACATGGAGGTCATGCATATACTTCAGGCCACTCGCAACGCCAGCCAACTGAACGGTTCGTCAGCGAGGCTGCTGTGAGATCGAGTGACAACGTACGAGCTTGGCGCGGTTTACACCCTCGTCCCTCTTGATGAACTCGTTGATGTTTCCGTTTTCCATCCACTCGGAAATGAGAGCAAACCGATTTTCATTTAATATCACTCCAAGTAGTGGTAAGATATTGCGATGGCGGAGGTGCTTCCAGGCGACCCCCTCCCGGCAGAATCCCTGCAACCGGTTTATCCAGGGTGGTATAGCAGTGTAGTAATGCACTCACGCTGCGGATGGCGTCCAGGTCACTGACGTACATGCGCACAACTTTGATAGCTACCCGACGCCCTTGGTATGTGCCCTGTGACACGTCGGCAAAGCCCCCCGATGCGACTTTCACGGCGCCTTCTGAACAGTCGGGGATGAGCATGGATGTTGGAACCATACGGTTTCGGCTGCATGTTTTGCAAAGCTCATTGAACAACTGTGTTCGCTCCTGGTCCGATAGCGCGCCGTTCTTAAGACGCTGTAGATCGTGTTAGCCTTGGGGGGGGTGTGTGATGTGGAGAAGTTTACCTCGTTCATTTCATTGACCTGCCTCTGGATTCCCCACTCCAAGTAATGCTGTCTTTGTAGCGAGAATGTATTGTACATATCGGAGAGTTGACATCGTTGTTCTGGTTGATGATGCCAACCACTTGTGATTACATCCCAAACAGGGTCCTGCAACCATCGACTCTGGTCTGGGTCTGTCGGACGGGATGGTCGTTTACCGGCGCGAATATCGGTGATCGCATCCTTCGAACTTCTCCCTCGATATGGCAATACCCCTGTGAGGACCTGATCGTAACGAGGTGGTCGTATCGAATATCAGTATGCATTCCAAACGAGGTACGCACCGAGAAGGACATCATTGCAAGGGAGTATATATCGCTCTCTTTTGAAGGTTTGAGCACCTTGGGGCCAACATTGCCATCAGCCATACGTTCCGGGGCCATATATTTGATAGTCTCTGCTCGATTGAACCACCATGTGTAACTCCAGAACGACCCCGCGATCGCAAAGTCTCCGAGACATGCCTGACCATCTTGAGTAATCAAGATGTTGTACTAGATGAAGCGTCAACGTTGGGTCCACCCGGTCCTTCCTCTTGCCTACCCGACTAATGTTACCGTGCAAAATGTCCGACCCGTGAAGGTGCGTGAGACCGAGGCACACTTGTGCAAGCTATCGCGGGCGTAGTCAGTGGATTATCCTCATCAATCTCCAGGCCGATGGGCACATACCAACACCGAACGATCAGCATCTGGGTTCACTTGGATGTATTGGATGATGTTCCCTTTTGGCATCCACGGGCTCATGATGAAAAATGGAAACCCCCCCTCCGAAACCTGGATGACGGGGAGCACGTTTGGATGAGGATTGATCTTGCTTTCTTCGACCATACGGCGATATTTCTGGTATCGAGCGAGCTGAGCACGCCTCCGATTGAATAAACAGTCACCATACCCCCTCGGCCCTCCTCAGACCGATCAGCATCTGTCCCCGAACCACCTTGATGCACACTGGCTCCCCATGATACTGTCCCTTCCAGATGTCTGCGAATCCCCAAGGACTGTAATCTGGGGGGTTCTCGCACAGTTCTAAGCCGGGGAAGACTCGCGATTCACGGAGCAGGGCGTGGGTCAAAAGTCTGGTCCACGGATCCGAACATCTACCCGCGTCTTCCCTTCCGGGTATGGCCTGACCACCAGAAGCGTCAGACACAGAGGGGATTTGGCGGGGGAGCGGTACCTCACGAAACATTTTTGTCAATGCAGCGGCTTCCTCTGAGGACAAACCCGTCGAAGAAGTTTTACCCCTTGATATCATGTTGGAGATTGACGATATGAGTTCATCTTCTTGCCTGGTGTGATACCCCGTCTTTTTATAAAGGGGATGTACGTGCAACAAGTCCTCCCCCAATCGAATGAGGTTCTCGGGACCAACGGAGGGGAACTCAACTAAATCGTCCGATGGTCAGCTACCGAGTTTCGTTGGATGGGCGACTCACTCTCGGAAGGCTCTGCCCAGAAGCCAGCCCTCACGATTGGTTGTTCCATTGGGAGCGTCGCGGCGGTAGAAAGGGAGGGGTGTAACTCGCTGTTGAGGTTAGCTGCGGGGTGCACTCCCATCCTCATGGGAACTACGCTGTTCCCTCGTCGACGGTACATACTGGAATTGGTTACGTAAGGAACACGAGGGTTTCGCCTCGCGCTTTCAATTGCGACCATCTTTGGGCCGGTTGCTTCCCCTTTCCGCTCGCAAAGGTCTCGAGGTCTCAGCTCACGGTTTGGACCTCTGCCCGAGGTTTCGTACCAGTAATGGAGTCATGCGTACCACCCTTGCGAACCACCATGTGGGGGTGGTAAGTTCGGTTATCCCGATTTGCGTATCCGCACCGCGAACAGATAAACAATTCGTAGATGTACGTCCGTAGCCGCGAGGCGATAGGATTGGCTCAGACAAACCGCGGACGGGTAGAAAGGAGGAGGGAGCTGCATCAGAAACCCACGGAAAGTTTTCTCCCTTGCAAATCGTTCACTGAAATGAGCTGACTATGATTCCCATCTTGGTGCGAATTTAGTGGCAGTGCTCGACCAACCTCTGGCGAACCTGCCCAGTTATTGCGTATAAGATAGACCCTAGTATTGGCGATCAGCGCTTCAGCCCTCACGTTGTGCCAGTTGTTCTCTTCAATATAGCCTCGAAGAACACGGAGTCTGGGAGCACAGACCAGTGGGTCAGTTAATAGAGACTCGGAGCGCCAATATCTATTCGTTCTGTCAACCTACGGGATTATTACACAATACGAACGTTCTAATGCGAGGTCGTCGGGAAGGGCCGGAATGTGGGGTGGATGAGGAGCGGAGAACTATTTTATGGAACCGACGTGGTCATTGACAGCCTAAGAAGAGGTACGAGGTCGCGAATGAGCGCTGAGGTTGGGGGACAGGTGAAGACGTGGGACATGATACCTTTGACGCTGGCTTGTAAACCTTGAGTTCCTTGAGGTACAGGTCCTGGACAAAATCTACAGGAGATAAAACAGTGAAATTGAGCATATATCATGCCTAAATGGATTCCACAGAGGGCAGACCTTTTCGGAAGACAGAGGAGGGCGACAGGAACCCTGCGGACCCAGAAGCAGTCCGTAACAACTGCCCTTGTGAACAATATAACGTGGCTGTGGTCAGGTCGTGCTGCGCGGGCCACACACAGATTTTGATAGCTACCTGGCGTCCTTCATATGTACCCTGAGATATGTTGAAAGTCCCCGCGTTCAACTTCCGCGGAGTCTTTCGATCATGCCATGTTGGCTACACGGTTTGCAAAATTTGTTGAATATATTAGTCACTCCCGATCTGGCACAGCGTAGCTCCATTTCGTTGACGTGCCTCCGGGGTATTGGCTCCAAGTCTTGCAGAAAGTGGCGGTAATTTGGGTGGGGATTGGACTTATTCCCTTCGAGCACATGGCGAAATGACTGGCATGAAGCGTACTTAGTATGCCTTTGATGACTGAATAAGCTACATACCTCTTTGGCGTTGCTCGGTCAACTCGTCAACTCTCCTGTCTGAATTGCCTCGACGTACATCGGACCCCCATGATAAATTCCGTGCAAATATCCACGAATTCATCGTATGCGTAGTCTGGAGGCTCATCCCACAGCTCAACGTTTGGGGAGGTTCGCGATTCACGGAGGAGGGCGTGGATACGAAGCCTGAACCATAGGTGAGACGAGGGAGAGATAAGAATGATACGGCCTCACCATCAAAGGCGTTAGAGGCCGAAGGAGGATTTGGCGGGGAGGTGCACCTCACGGAGCGTTCCCGCCAGCGCTGCGGCTTCCGTATCCCCCGGCATTCGACGTGTCTCGTTCTTCTGCCACGGGAAGGTCATGTTCGTTCGGGAGGGTGCGACGAATCCTTCCCTGGTTGAATGGGCTTCTCGGGATCGACCAATTCAACTGAGGCTGAACTATCTGCTCGTCAGCGTGTCAGCTACCTTTACATAACCATTGCGCGCGTTCTGTTACATAGGTTGGTAACTCACTCGTGAGAGAGTCCGCGTAAACGGTTGTTCGTCCAGGCAGAGGAGATTGCGATGGCGGGAAGGGAGGCATTGGGGTTGCGTACACTGCAGGGAGAGCGCGACCAAGTACGAGGACGCGATGCCAGCGCTATCACATAATCGCAATCACTTTCCTCCCCATTCTCATCTTCACACTGAGGCTCTCAACTCCGCCTTCCGTGCAGGGCTTCCCCTGGTTTGTCCCCCATAGATCTCGTCAGGACTTTTACCTCAAGGTACTCAGACCACGTTCCACACTCCCATCAACATCTCAGCTTCAAAACTCAACCACTCCGTTTCTCTACCCACGACTCCCACCCTTCCCACCAATATCGTTCAGGAACCCATCCAATCCGATGCCACCGAACCCGTTTCCACTCCTTCTACCACCCCCACCGATGCCGGCCACGTCACTCCAAGACCAACTGACCCGGCTCACTGCCTGATTTCAGTGGAGGGGTCAACACGGTATCGTGTAATAATCCCGCGCGTTGAAAGAACGAATAGAAGCCGGCACTCTGCGTTTCCCGCTCGATTCGTCCGGTAGATACACCCTCCCGGACACCGCGTCTTTTGAAGCTATGAAGAGAACAATAACCACAAGACGACTAACTGCCGAGACCATGCACATCGATTGCGGAGGCAACGGGCGGATTTCCCAGAGGTTTGTCGATGTTTGTCAAATTCATTGGCACCGATCTCACTGCGACGAAAATCACGCTCAGCTCACCCCGGTGCACAATGCGCAAGACAGCAAGGTACCCCTCTCCCTCTGTCCCGTTTTTTCGTCCTGTTTTGAGTTGACTCTGTCACCTCCAGCCACAAGCTTGCACGAAGTGGGTCTCTGGCGGATTATGCAGAGCCGTGCCCGGCAGATACTCCTCTCCACCGAGCTCTGGATCAGGTGCCGGTGGTACTCGGTGAACATGTATAGACCCGCTACGCACTCGGTATACAAATGTAGCAGGAGACACGAATAGAAAAAGAGATGATGAACACAGGATCGTCAACGTGCACGCCGTCCGACTCCCTTGTCGTGAGCTAGAACGCTCTCATGTACCAGAACGCAGCGGCGTCATTCGGGCAGAAAAGAACATCTCCTACGTTTGGTTGTATGTTGCGGTCCTCCAGCCAGCAAATCTCGACTATCCTCCGCAGTTTGCCAATGAGCCCAAGCCGTTTCGTTCCCTTCGGTTCGGCCGGGACAGCTAGGACATCGGGCTGGAACTCGGGGTAGGGATGGTGTCCGCACAATACCTGGGTTCTCCCCGATTAACTGTCTGCTACAACGAATATGCTCGTGCGAACATTCACCTCACAGATGTCCATTCCGGGAGCATGGCAATCGGACTGTCTGGTCTGACGACTGTCCTCTGATTCAGGTATCCCGAACCTTCCTGGATCCAGACGTTTGGGACTCATCCCCGGCGAGTGCCTCCACCAGTGAATGACACGAGCGTGTCGTTCGAAATCAGTGACGCCGAGAGGCTGCGGCGGAAGTTGAGACACCGGTGATAGTCGAGAGAACGAAGTCGGCGATCCAGGCTTACCGGTCCTTGTTGATAAGGATGTTCGCCTTTATGGACAGGTTAGAGGTGCCCAGGGTTTTGATTCGACAGAACCGCGTACATCCTCCGGATCTCCGTGAGCTACGTGGGGTTCATAGACATATTTCAACACACTCGTGACACCAGCCCACTGTATGGTTCATTAGGGAAGTTGCCATGAAATCAAGCGGACACGTATGAGTTCAACGTGACTCACTAGTGCTCGCAAACGACCTGCCTCGGTGCCGTTAAACCTCGACCCGCCCGACAGTGAGCGTTGAGATCGAAGCGAAGTGAAGGCCAACCACCTCCTCAGTGACGGACCCTCGGGCATGTGTGCTGTTGGCGAATGTACCACCCACTCCATGTGAAAAGTTGTGGAAACGCCCATCGCCCACCTCGCCCGTGACTTCGACATTCTCAAGCAGTGTCCGTTGGCCCACCATTCCTGGTGTTGTCGTTGTCCTGGACCTTCATCGTACTCTTGCTCTTAGGAGAGACACGTCAGGCCTGGCTCCACTCGTGATAACCTCCGATGCCTCTCGCAAAATGGAACCAAGTGGAGCAGTGGTTCGAGGAGAGAAGGCTATCTACCTACTGCCAGACTTTCGGTGGCCATCAGGAAAATGTCTGATCACTTTTGAGCGCCAAACTTTTTTCGATGATTTCCCCCGCCTTTCGTGCACTTTCGGCCACTTTCCGTCGCTTTTGGTACTTTCAGTCACTTTGAAAGTTATCGGAGTATTTCCTGATGGCCTGCGGCAGATATCGAGACCACACCAACGTGTTGTGAAGGCCGAGGTTGCCGCAGAGGACGTCTAAGCCGTCAGAGAGGTCGCGGATACAGTTACTAAAGTCGTCGAGGGTGATCACCATTGCGAAGACCTTAAAAAGCTGTTACCTGCATACCCCCTTCCCCGAACTTCGAATCGGACAATACACGATGGATATACATTCTCTCGCCATATATAACATACAAGTGTAACAGAGACGCGGATAAGAAGAGAGAGGGTCAAAATAGGATCGTCAACAGCATACCACTCGGTCCACTTATCATGAGCTAGGACCTCCTCTTAGGCCACAACGACGCGGCGTAACTCAGGTTGGCAAGAATATAGTCCACCACGGGCCGTTTGTCGCGGTCTCCCAGCCAGCACAACTCAACCGTCCTCCACAGATCGTCACTGAATCCAAGGCGTGTTGCCTCCTCTGGTTTCTTCGGTCGGACCCCCTCAATAATCTTGGAGAGAACGACAAAGTTCGAGTTGAACTCGACGTAAGGGTGGTGCCCGCATAATACCTAGGTTATCCCCGGTTAGCTGTCTACTGCAACAAAGCTCGCATGAACACCCACCTCATAGATAACCATTCCGAGAGCGTAGCAATCGGACTGCCTGGTTGGCCGCTTCTCCTCTGATGCCGGAATCCCGAACCCCTCCGGATGCAGAAGTTCGGGACTCATCCAACGAGCAGTCCCCCCTGCAATAAACGACATGAGTGAGTTGTTCGCACTCATTGACGCCATGGTGGCCTCGGTGTAAGTTGCGACACTGGTGATGGTCGAGAGACCGAAGTCGGCGAGGCAAGCCCGTCGGTCCTTGTTGATTAGGATGTTCGCCTTCAGAGATGAGTGAGAGATGCCCGGACACTTGATTCTACAGAACCACGTACCCCCTTCAGATCTCCGTGAACTACATGGAGGTCATGCATATACTTCAGACCACACGCAACACCAGCCAACTGGACGGTTCGTCAGTGAGGTTGCTGTGAGATCAAGCGACAACGTACGAGCTTGGCGCGGTTTACACCCTCGTTCTTCTTGATGAATTCATTGATGTTTCCGTGGTCCATCCACTCGGAAACGAGAGCAAACCGATTTTCATTTAGTGTCACTCCAACCAGCGGTATGATATTGCGATGGCGGAGGTGCTTCCAGGCGACCCCCTCTCGGCAGAACCCCTGCAACCGGTTTATCCAGGCTGGTACAGTACTGTAGTGAAACGCTCACGCTGCGGATGGTGTCCAGGTCACTGACATACGCGCGCACAACTTTGATAGCCACCCGACATCCTTGGTATGTACCCTGTGACACGTCGGCAAAGCCCCCCGATGTGACTTTCACAGCGCCTTCTGAACAGTCGGGGATGAGCATGGACGTTGGGACCACACAGTGTCGGCTGCATGTTTTTCCAAGCTCATTGAACAACTTTATTCGCTCCCGATCCGATAGCGCGCCGTTCTCGAGACGCTGTGGATCATGTTAGCCTTGGGGTGGGGGGTGATGTGGAAGAGCTTACCTGGTCCATTTCATTAACCTGCCACTGTATTCCCGACTGTTGGCTTGAAAGCGAGAATGTGCTGTCCAAATCGGAGAGTTGGCATCGTTTTTCTGGTCGATCGTGCCAGCCACTTGTGATTATATCCCAAACAGGGTCCTGCAACCATTGACTCTGGCCTGAGTCTGTTGGACGGGATGGTCGTTTACCGGCGCGAACGTTGGTGATCATCTCCTTCATGTCTCCTCCATCGTAGGGCAATACTCCGGTGAGCACCTGATCGTAACGGGGTGGTCGTATCAAGTATCAGGATGTTTTCCAAACGAGGTACACACCGAGAAGGATGTCATTGTAACGGAGTAAATATCGCCCTCCTTTGAAGGGAACCTCACCCTGGGCGTTAACTCGTAATTGGAGATACATTCCGGGGCCATATATTGAACAGTTTTGAACCGATAGAACCAATATACGAGCCCTGTGACTGACCCCTCGATCGCAAAGTCTCCAAGACATGCCTGACCGTCTCGGGTAATCAGGATGTTGTTCTAGATGAAGTGAGCATCAGCATTGGGGTCCGCCCAACCCTTCGTCTTTCCTACCGGATTGATGCTACCGTGTGAGATATCCAACCCGTGAAGGTGCATGAGACCTCGGCACACTTGTGCGAGCTATTGTAGGTGTGGTCGATATGTTATTCCCCTCAATCTCCACTAATAGACACGTACGAGCATTAGACGATCGGAGCCCGGGTTTGCCTGGGTATACTGGGTAATGTTCCCATCTGGCATCCACGGGCTCATGATGAAAACCGGTAACTGCTCCTCCGAAACTCGGATGACGCGGAGCACATTTGGATGAGGATCGAGCTTGCTCTGTTCGGCCATACGGCGGTATATCTGATATCGAGCGAACTGAGCGCGCCTCCGATTGAAAAAAACAATCGCCATACCCCTTCGACCTTCCTTTGATGGGACAGCCAATGTCCCCGAACCACTTTAACACACACCGTCTCCCCATCATATTCTCCCTTCCATATGTCTGTGAATCCTTCAGGAGTGTAGTCCGGGGGTTTATCGCACAGTTCTAAGCCGGGGAAGACCCGCGATCCACGGAGCAGGCCGTGGGTCAAAAGTCTGGTCCATGGGTCCGAACGGAAGCCTGTGCGAAAACATCCGGGTATGGCCTGACCAGAGGCGTCAGACACTGAGAGGGGATTTGGTGGGGGAGGGGTACCTCACGAAACATTTTCGCCAATGCAGTCGCTTCCCCTGAGGACAAACCCGTCAGAGAAGCTTTACCCCTTGATATCACCTCGGAGATTGGCGATACGCGCTCGTCATCCCCGGCCTTTTTGCCCGTGATACTGTGGTAAATAGGATATACGTGCAACAAATCTTCCCCCAATCGAATGAGGTTCTCGAGACCAAGGGGGGGGAACTCAACTAAATCGTCCGACAGTCAGTTACCACTGCTTGAATTCAGTTGAATTGGCGACTCACTCTTAGAAGGGTCTAGCCGGTTCTGACTCACCATGACTGGGTCTAGCTGTTTCTGACCCGCCATGACTGGTTATCCGAGTGGGAAGATCGTGGTTGCAGAAAGGGAGGGCAGGGACTCGTTTTTGAGGTTAAATGGGGGATGCACTCCAAGCCTCATGGGAACCATGCCGGTCACAATTGCAAGCGTAAGGCGAAACCCGGCTATCTCCCCTCGTGTACCTTACGTAACCAATTCAGGTATGTACCGTGACTAGAACGAGGACCATCTTTGGGCCCATTGCTTCCAATTTCCGCTCGCAGACGTTCCGAGGCCATCAGCTCACGGCTTTGACCTCTCCCCGAAGTTTCAGGGGGAGGGAACTGCATCAGAAATCTGAGGATGTTTCCCCCTTGCGAAACCTCTGGCGAACCTACCAACGTCGTCCCGTACAACCGATATACCCCATGTCCTCATGTTATGGCTGCTGTCTCCTCAACGTAGCATCAAAGAACAGTCTGGGAGCGCAGATCCAGTGGACGAATCAATGGAGACGCAGATCGCCAATTTCTATTTGTTCTGTCAACCTGCGGGATTATTACACGATACCGTACCATCGAAATCGAGCAGAGTTGGTCCAACGGTGAGCTTCGCCCTTTGGAATATCAACCTCCAGGAAAGTCGAGAGTGCGACTGCGTCAGCCATTCCGGGAGCAACGTGGCCAGCGTTAGCGGTGGTGGTGGAAATTGGTTCGGTCGCGTCATACGGAGCGAATTCTGATATTATGAGGTTGGTGAGGAGGGTGGGAGTTTGGGGTAGAGCAGGAGCGGAGAACTCTTTTATGGAACCGACACGGTCGTTGGCGGCCTAAAGGAGGGAGGGGTAAGGTTGCGAATAAGTGTTAAAGTTGGGGGATGGGTGAAGATGCGGGGCGAGGTACCTTTGGCCCTGGCTTGTAAACCTCGAGTTCCTTGAGATACAACTCCTGGGCGACACGGTGAGGTTGAGCACATATCGCGCCTGGGTGGATTCCAGAGGACAGCAGACCTTTTCCGAGGACAGAGAAGGACGGCAGGAACCTCACGGACCTGGAAGCAGTCCGTGGCTGAACGGGCGAACGTAAGAGTGCGAGAGAAATCATAAATTTCCAGGGTGTGGGTTGCAAGTTTGGATCCGCACGACCGAGAGGGCTTGGTTGGCGACGAAGGACATGAAGGGTGGGTGGGGATATTTGAAGGAGAGGCGGATCGTGGGTGGGTTTGAAGGTTCTCGGCGTAGTCCGGTTCGAACCGAGATTTCACCGCACGATCCCACAAAGTCAACAATACTCTCTATCGCTATCCGAAATTCCATCGTTCGTCGCGTCATCGTCACCGCGCTACCCGATGCTCGCTCGTGGTCTCTCCAATGATTCCGCCGCCCAGTCCCAAGGTTTCCGGCCAGTCCCGCCCCCCGAAGAACGCAGAATCCGATTGATCAGTCGGTAGGAGAGCAGCATGGCAATTTCTATTCGCTCTGTCAACCTGCGAATTATTACACGATACCGTACCAGCCCATCCGTCCAAATCAGATCTGGTTGGGTTTAATGGTGAGTCCCTTCCTTTGGGACATCAACCTCCAGGAACGACAAGAACGCGTCAGCATCAGTAGTTCCGAGAGCGGCGTGGCTGGCGTCAATAGTGGTGGCGGAAGGAGTGGAAATGGACTCGGCGCGTCATACTGGACGAGTTCCGAGGCGAAGTCTGCGGGGAGGGTACGGGTCCGGGGTGGAGCGGGAGTGGAAAGCTCTTCTGAAGAACCGACGCGGTCATTGGCGTCCTAAAGGAGGGAAGGGGTTGGAATGAGTGTTGAGGTTGTGGGACGGGTGAAGGCGCAGGAGGTGCCTTTGGCGCGGCTTGTGAATTTTAAGTTCCTTCCACATGGGGAGAAGCGGTGATGTTGAGCATATATCGCGTATCGATTCCAGGGAGGGACAGACCTCTTCAGAGGGCAGAGGAGGGTGACAGGAACCTCGCAGACCTGGAAGCAGTAAGGGTGAACGCAAGAGTGAGAAAAAGTCGTAAATTTCCGGGATGCGGGTTGCGAATTTGGATTCGCACGGCAGAAAGCGCGTGCCTGGCGACGAAGGACATAAGGGGAGGGTAAAGAGGTTCGAAGGAGAGATGGATCAGGGTGAGTTTGAAGCGAGGACGTGTGCTAAGCGTAGCCCAGTTCGAACCGAGATCCTGGACGGGAGAAATAAAACGTCCAGCTCTTCTCTCACCGCAGGATCCCACAAAGTCAACAATACTTTCTATCGCTGCCCGAAATCCCGTCGTTTGTCGCATCCCCATCGCCGCTACCCCAACGCTCGCTGGTGATCTCTCCGACGATGGTTCCGTCGCTCAGTCCCAAGGTTTCCGGTCAGTCCCACCCTTCGGTTCTCGTGGCTTAGCATAGCTCCTGACCCTTCATCTACAGGAAGGAGACGGCCCACATAGGGACCCTACGATCCAATGCGATGAGCGCCTCAGATGGCGTGAGCAAAGGTAGAGTTGGTCGAATTCTCCGACCTCCGATTAATCCCAGGACAACTGCCGCTGCGAAAAAGTATAGTGCGGCTGCGGTCAGGTTGCTTTGTGTGGACCACACGCACGATTTTGTGGCCACCTGACGTCTTCAATATGTACTCTGCGATGCGCTCCCCACCTTCGACTTTCATGGAGCCTTTCAAACAGTCCGGGATTGGTGTGGGCTTCGGTCTCACGCCGTGATGGCTGCACGTTTTGCGAATCCGGTCGAATAACTTTAGTCGTTCCCGATCTGGCACGGCGCGGCACTCTCGACCCTGCAGTTCATATCAGCTTTGGGGAGAGTGGAGAACGTGCAAAAGCCGACTTCATCCATTTCGATAACACACCTCTGGATCTCTGGCTTCGAGACCCGCAGAGACCGGAAGAAAGGGGTAATCGTTCGGGTGGGGATTGGTTCGTTCCGTGGGGAAATGTCTGATATGGAGCGTACTTAGTATGTCTCTTACGACCAAATGAACCACATACCTATTCCCCTTTCAGATATCAGCGCGTAACCTGGGATTCGTCGCGTAGCTCAAGCTGGGGGAGGTTCGCGATTCGCGGAGGATGGCGTTGACATGGAGTTTGAACCATAGACGCGACGAGAGAAGTATCAGCTTGTGGAAAGCTAAGAATGATACTGCCAAAGGCACCAGAGACCGAAGGAGGAATTAGTGAAGATGCACCTCGCGGAACGCTCCTGCCAGCGCCGTCGCCTCCGTTGGAACCAAACCCGTCGAAAGAGTTCCGTCCCTTGGCATTGGGTGAGTAATTGTCAACGTATATCCCTCCCCTGCCACGAAAAGCTCAGGAGGGTGCAACAAGTTAACAAAACATTCCCCATTCCAATGAGCTCGGGATCGACTGGGGGAATTCGACTAAGTCATCTGCCCGTCAGCTAAGTTACCATTGTTCGAGCTTAGGTTGGTGACTCACTGTTAACAGGGCCGGCGTCGGACTTGGTTGTTCGTTCGGGTGGAGGAGGATCGCGACGGCGGAGAGGGAAACGTCAGAGCAAGAGGCGCCCGGTAATCATGAAGTTGGTACCAGCGCCATCGTTCACTACCACCGCAGAGACCGGTTTCCTCCCGTTCCCATCTTCGCAAGGCTTTCAACTCCGTATTCTGTCCAAGAGTCTACTTCACTCGAGTTCGATGTTGCGATCCATCGCGGGTGGAGCCGATCCAGCGTCACTCGGCGGACGTCGACCCACTCCCAACCCACAGTTTCGTCCCATGCAGATGACGTCCAGGACTTGTACCTCGAAGAGCTCAGACCACGCCCCGCGCTCACCCGCCCTTCAACGTCTTCAAAACTCATCCGCTCCTCTGACGACCAACGACCGTGTCAGTTCCGTCAACGAGTTATCCGCTCCTACCCATCCCACCGACACAGTACGATGCCACCGAACCCATTCCTGCCATCACCGCTGATGCCGGCCGCGTTACTCTCAGATTCGCCGACCCCAACACGGTCTTGTAATTTCCTGGATGCTGGTATCCCAAGGACACGGTCCACCGTCACCCGACTCTACTTGATCTCGATGGATGGGTCAACACGGTGTCATGTAATAACCCCGTTTGCCGACAGAACGAACAGAAACCGGCATCCCCCGCCCCCCACCCCACCCGACCGCCCGGTACTCGTTCCCAGATTCTGCGTCCTTATTGAAGAAAACGAAAGCCACAACACGACGCATAACTGTCGAAGCCGGGGTAGGTCGATCGTGAAGATAATGGGTGGATTTTCCAAAGGTTAGTCGTGTTTGCCAACACCCTTGGCACCCATCTCACACCGTGATGTAAAACACACAGCCCACCACGATGTACGATGCGCAAGAAAGAAAGTATATCCCCCCTCTATCCCGTTCGTCACCCTCTCTCGAGTTGACTCCAGCTCGTGATACGGGAAGTACGGTGATGATCTTATGACAACAGTTCTTGCAACTCCGGTGTGGAGAACTGAACGAGCTGAGGACCTGGGGTGATTAGATCCAAACATCGTCAACTACCGGAAGGGGGGGAAGAATGGGAGCACGATCGCCGTCGAGGAGCACCGTGTGGTTCACATGACGTGATGGGTTATTGGCTTGATTAGTGTTCGAAATAGTGTTTGACGTCGGTATGAGTTATCAGATCTTCAGACCCAATCAGTTTCATCTGGATCGACGGCAGTGAACAACCCTGAACATCCAAGGCGCACGTTGTGGCCATAGAGGATGTATTACGGATCGGTTGACTACTGTTTACGGGCTGGTGAACCTTCAGTACTTCAGTGTGCAACTGGAGAGCGTCAAATCTCTGCGCCGGTCCAGGACCAACCGGTTGAATGTGTCCGCCACATACCCGTACCAGTGCCAGAGATCCAATTCGCAGATGCGAGCTTGTGGCTGTGGGTGATAGGTCTCTCTAGATCTCATATACCGAAGCACCGCGGCGTCATCCGAGCGGGAAAGAATATCTTCTACCCCGGACCGTGCGTTGCGGTCCTCCAGCCAACACAACTCAATGGTCCTCCACAGTTCGTAGCTGAATCCAAGTGTTTTGCCCCCTTCGGTTTCCTCGGTCGAACCCCTTCTATAACCTTGTGGACAGCAAGGATATCCGACTCCAACCCGACGTAGGGGTGGTGCCCACATAATACCTAGGTTATCCCTAGTTAATTGTCTACTGCAAAAACGATTGCGCGGGAACGCTATCCTCTTCGCTGCCAAACTTTCAGTGCGGCGGATATCGAGACCATGTCAATGTACCGGGAATCTCAAGGCTACCGCATATGACGTCCAAGCCGTCAGAGATGCTGCGGGTCCAGCCAGAGCTGAATCCAAGGTGTGTTACCTCCTCTGGTTTCTTCGGTCGGACACCCTCCACAATCTTGGAGAGAACGAGAAAAGGCGAGTTGAACTCGACGTAGGGGTGGTATCCGCATAATACCTAGGTTATCCCCGATTAACTGTCTACTGCAACGAACATGCTCACATGAACACCCACCTCATATATCACCATCCCGAGAGCGTAGCAATCGGACTGCCTGGTCGGCCGCTTCTCCTCTGATGCCGGCACTCCGAACCTCCCCGGATCCAGAAGTTCTGGGCTCATCCACCGAGGGGTCCCCCCTCCAGTAAATGACATGAGTGAGTCGTTTGAAATCAGTGACGCCCGAGCGGCCTCGGCGTAAGGTGCGACACCGGTGATGGTCGAGAGGCCGAAGTCTGCGAGGCAAGCCCGTCGGTCCTTATTGATAAGGATATTCGCCTTCAGACACGAGTGAGAGATGCCCAGTTGGTTGGTTCGACAGAACCGCGTACCCCCTTCAGATCTCCGTGAACTACATGGAGGTCATGCATATACTTCAAGCCGCTCGCAACGCCAGCCAACTGAACGGTTCGTCAGTGAGGCTGCTGTGAGATCAAGTGGCAACGTACGAGCTTGGCGCGATTTACACCCTCATCCCTCTTGATGAACTCGTTGATGTTTCCGTTCTCCATCCACTCGGAAACGAGAGCAAACCGCTGTTCATTTAATGTCACTCCAAGCAGCGGTAGGATATTGGGGTGCCGGAGGTGCTTCCATGTGACCCCCTCCCGGCAGAATCTCTGGAACTCGTTTATTCTAAACTGGTATGAGGGTATAGGTGAAATACTCACGCTGCGGATGAGGTCCAGGTCGCTGGTGACGTACGCGCGTACAGCTTTGATAGCCACCAGACGCCCTTGATATGTACCCTGTGATACGTCAGCAAAGCCCCCAGATTCGACTTCCACGGATTCTTCCGAGCAGTCTGGGATGTGCATCGATGTTGGGATCACATGATGTCTACTGCATGTTTTGCAAAGCTCGCTGAGCAACTTTAGTCGCTCCCGATCCTACATGGCATCATTCTCAAGACGCTGCAACTCGTGTCAGCAATCTGTGTCGACCTTGGGGGGATGTGGAACAGCTCACCTCATTCATTTTGTCAACGCGCTTCTGGGTTTCCGGTACTGAATCTTGCAGAAACTGAAGAAAGAGGCGACCCGTGGGAGGATTTTACCGAGTTGCCACCGTGGTGAGAATATGTGATACATAACAGAGAGCCTGCATCGTAGTAGTGGTCGACTACGCCAGCCGGTCACGATCATATCCCAAACAGGGTCCTGCAACAGTCGACCCTGGCTTGAATCTATTGGGCGAGATGGTCGTTTACCCGCACGAATATCGTCGACCATTTCCTGTATATTGCTTCCGTGATAGGGCAATACCCCCGTGAGGACCTGACCGTAACGGGACGATTGTTCCAAGTAGTATGATGGATTCTAAAAGAGGTACGCACCGAGAAAGAAGTCATCGCAAAGGAGTAAATATCGCCCCCTTTTGAAGGGTCGGTCACCAAGGAGTAAATGCTATCCTGGACACGTTCCGGGGCCATATACCGGAGAGTTTCTTGTTTATAGCGCTGGAATGGGTGCATTACGAACGCCCCTGCGATCGCAAAGTCTCCGAGGCACGCCTGACCGTCCTGAGTAATCATGATGTTGTTCTGGACGAACTGAGCATCAGCATGGGGGTTTACTCAAACCTCCACTTCGCTCACCGGACTAATACTGCCATGTAAAATTCCTGATCCATGAAGGTGCATGAGGCCACGGCACGCTTGTGCAAGCTATTGCAGGCGTAGTCAGTGCATCATCCTCATCAACCTCCACCGACGGGCCCGTACGAGCGTCAGACGATCGACACCCGGATTTGCCTGGGTGTACTGGGTGATGTTGCCACCTGGCATCCAGGGGCTCATGATGAAAAACGGAGACCGCTCCTCCGAAACCCGGACGACGGGGAGCACGTTTGGATGAGAATTGAGCTTGCTCTCAATCAAACGGCGGTATATCTGGTATAAAGCGAACTGAGTACGCCTCCGATTGAATAAATAGTCGTCATACCCGTTCAACCTCTCTTATGCAGTTCAGCCTCTTTCCTCGAACAACCTTAACACACACCGGGTCCCCATGATATTCTCCCTTCCAGATGTCTGTGAATCCAAGAGGAGTGTAGTCCGGCGTGTGATCGTACAATTCTAAGCCGGGGAATATTCGCGATCCACGGAGGAGGGCGTGGGTGAAAAGTCTGGTCTCCAGGTCCTGATTCATATCATCGAGGTACCAAGTGAATGTGATCTAACCACCAGAGGCATCAGACACTGAGAGGGGATTTGGCGGGGGAGAGATACATCACGAAACGTCTTCGCCAATGCAGTAGCTTCCTCTGAGGACAGACCCGTCGGCGAAGTCTTACTCCTTGCTACCGCGTCGGAGATCAACGATACGTGTTTGCTACACAGGGTACGCCCCGTGTGCTCGTGGTAAATAGGATGTACGTATAACAAGTCCTCCCCCAATCGAATAAGGTCCTTGGAACCAAGGGGGGGGGGAACTTGACTAAATCATTTGGACCGGGACCAGTCGTCGGAAGAGCTCGGCGACAGACATGGAATGGAGAAACTCGTCGTTGAGGTTAAAGGGGGGTGTACTCCCGGCCTTGTGGAATCCACGCCGTCCTATCGTTCTGGTTGCGTGCACAACAGAATCGCTTACGTACTAAGGTACTACTCGCGTGAGGGGAGATCGGTTTCGCCTCACGCCTTTAATTGTGACCATCCTGGAGGCCGGTTGCCTCCACTTGCGGGCCTTTATGCGGAGGTGGCAAGTTTGACCATCCCATGCGCCGGCGATCGCACGCATCTGTACCGCGAACAGAGATCCAATTCGTATGTGTGCGTCTGCCACGGTCTGGTGATAGGGTTAGTTCAAACCACCGGCGAACGAGTACAGAGGGAGAGGAAGCTGAATCAGAAACCAACGGACGTTTGTCTCCCTCGCAAACCACCCGCCGAAATGAGCTGAACGTGGTTCCCGTGCGGGTGCAAATTGGGCAGAGAGCTCAGGCAACCTCTGGCGAACCTAGCCGCATTATCCTATACAACCAATAGACCCTGGTATCGACAATCAGTCAGCATGTTGTTGTTGTTCTCGATGTAGCGTCAAAGAACCCAGAGTCTGGGAGCGCAGATCCAGTGGACCAGTGAATAGAAACGCAGAATGCCAATGTCCATTCGCTCTGTCAACCTACAGGGTTATTACATGGTACCATACCACTCCTCCGTCGAATCGAGCAGAGTCGGATCTACTGGTGAGCCTCGTCATTTGGGGCGCCTATATCAGTTTCCAAGAACGACAAGAGCACGTCGACATCAGTGGTCCCGGGAGCGACGTGGTCGGCGTCAGCAGTGGTAGCGGGAGGTTGAATGCCAGCGGAAATCCGGGACCTGGTGCGTTTGGCGCTGGATTCCTTGGGGCACAAGTCCGGGACAACGTGGTCGGGAGGAGAGCAGGTGGGCGTCGGTGTAGGATGAAACCAATTCGCGATTCACGTTGGAATAAAGCCTGAACCACAGGTGCAACGAGCCTATGGAAAGATAAGAGCGATATGGCCAAAGGCATCAGAGACCGAAGGAGGATGTGGCGAAGAGGAAGTACCTCACAAAACGCTCCCGTCAGCGCTGTCGCTTCCGTTGGGGACAAAACTATCGGAAGAGCTCCGTCTCTCGGCATTAGGTGAGAAGCCGACGACGGATACCACTCTCCTGCCACGACAAGGACGTGCTCGCTCGAGGGTGCAACAAATCCTTCCCCAACCGAATGAGCTTCTCTGGATCGACCGGGGAAATTCGACTAGGTCATCAGCCCGTCAGCTAAGTACCATTGCTCGAGCTCTGTTATGTTGGCGACTTACTGTTGACAGAGTCCGCGTCAGATGTGGCTGTTCGTCCAGGTGGGGGGTGGCGACGGCGGAAGGGGAAACGTGAGGGTCAGAGGGAGAGTGCATCGCAGAACCGGCACCACGGTCATCACGAAGGGGGGGACATTCACGAGGCTGGTACCGACGCTATCATTCAGGATCATCCCGGAGACCGGTTTCCTCCCTTGTCTCACCTTCGCGAGACTTCCAAGTCCGTATTCTGTCCAAGGTTACGCATGAGTCGAGTGTTGTGGCAAGGGGAAGAGTCGATTCGGCATCACCCGGCGGAAGTCGACCCACTCTTCTCCGTTTCGTCTCATGCAGATTTCGTTCAGGGTTTGTGCCTCAAGGAACTCAGATCACGCCCCTCGACACCTTCGAAATTCCTCCGCCCCTCCGGCCACCAACGATCGCATCGGTCCCATAGAAGGGCTCTCCGCTCCATCCAGTACGATACACCACCACCCGTTTCCACTCCTCCTGCCGGCACCACTGATCCTGGCCACATTGCTCCCAGACTGGCGGACGCCGACGCGTTCTTGTCGTTCCTGGATGGCGCAAGGACGCGACTCTGCCTGATTTCGATGGAGGGATCGGTGTGGTGCCATGTAATATTCTCGTAGGTTGACAGAACGAATAGAAATTGGCATTCTGTGTCTCTCACTTGACTCGTCCACCGGGTCCGCGCTCTCAGATCTCAGCCGCCGCGTCCTTTGAAGCTACATCGAGGATAACAGCGCGCGTAACATAACGAGTAACTGTCGAAACCAGGACACGTCGATTCTGCGTGGAGATAACGCCAGCGGTTCGTCGATTTCCGCCAAATCCCTTGGCGCTCATCTCACACCGTGATGTAAACCATACTCAGCTCACCCCAATGGACTATGCGCAAGAGAGAAAAGTAAATCCCCTCTTTGTCCGCTTCGTCGCCCTCTCTCGAGCTGACACTGTCACCAACAGCTCCAAGCTCGCACCTTCGAATTGGGTCTCTGACAATGGTACGAGTACGTGGCGGACACATTCAACAGCTCGTCCTCGTCCTGCGCAGTGATTTAACGCCACCCCCGTTGTGCACTGACTCGCCAGCCGCGTGAATAGTAGTCAACCTGACTGCAATACATCCTTTATGGCCGCGGCGTTCGCCTTATATATTCAGGGATGATGCAGGCTCGTTTTTTGATACAACACGCGGTGTTTTGTATTTTCGTGTGGGGCCCAGCGTTGACGACATGCACCACAATCCGTCGCTTCGGGTAACCGTGGTGACCTTACTTTGAGATCGCTCATCTCGTTCGTAGACACTCCCTGTTGCTTTCAATCATGTATGGGTCGTTGTATTGTATTGGATACGCTAGAGAATGTGCGAACAGCATTGGCTGGAGAAGGGTTTCACAAAGCGGCCCTCCGCTGAGTGATGGAAACTTCACAGAACCGTCGTCCAGAACTGCTTGTGTCTGCCGACAAATCTGCCGCGAACCGGTTCACTGCACGGGATAGATCAAGGATGAGTATCTGGATGGTATGTTCTGAGAACGATGCAAGCACTCAGGTCGCGTCCGTTGGCCCACAGTTCCTGGCATTGTCGTTGTCCCGGACCCTCATCATACTCGCACGCACTCGTAGATGGGGCACAACAGGCCCCACTCGTGGTAACCTCCGATGCCGGGGATTTAGTGGAGCCATGGCTCAGGGAGAGAATGCTATCCACCTGACTGACTGACTTTCGGTGCGGCGGATATCGAGACCACGTCGACGTGACGAGAAGGCTAAGGCTACCTCAGAGGACGTCTAAATCGTCAGAGGTCGCGAATACAGATAAAGTCGTAGAGGGTGATCATCTTTGCGAAGATCTTAGGATAAAGCTGTTACCCGCACACTCCCCCTCCCCAAGTTCTGAACCGGACAATGCCCGATGAACGTACATTTCCCGCTATATATAATGTACAAACGTAACAGAGATGTGGATAAGAAGAGACAGGGTAAAAATAGGATCGTCAGGACGCATACCACTCAGTCCACCTAACACGAGCTAGGAGTTCCTCGTATGCCACAACGACGCAGCGTAATCCAAGCTGGCAAGAACATATTCTACACTGGGCCGTTTGTCGCGGTCTCCCACCCAGCACAACTCAACTATCCTCCACAATTCGTCGCTGAATCCAAGCCGTGTTGCCTCCTCCGGTTTCTTCGGTCGGAGCCCCATCACAATCTTGGGGAGAGTCATAACATTCCACTCGAGCTCGGCGTAGGGGTAGTGTCCGCATAATACCTAGGTTATCCCCGGTTAGCTATCTACTGCAATGAATATGCTCGCACGAACACCAACCTCATAGATCACCATCCCGAGAGCGTAGCAATCGGACTGCCTGGTAGGCCGGTTCTCTGATTTCGGAATCCCAAACCCCTCCGGATGCAGAAGTTCGGGACTCATCCACCAGTAAGTCCCCCCTGCAGTGAACGACATGAGTGAGGTGCTTGCATTCAGCGACGCTCGAGTGGCCTCGGCGTAAGTTGGAACACCGGTGATGGTCGAGAAACCGAAGTCTGCGAGGCAAGCCCGTCGGTCGTTGTTGATTAGGATGTTCGCCTTCGGAGACGAGTGAGATATGCGCAGACATTTGATTCGACAGAATTGCGTACCCCCTTCAGATCTCCGTGAACCATGTGGAGATCGTGCATATACTTCAAGCCACTCGCAACGCCAACCAACTGAATGGTTCATCAGTGAGGCTGCTGCGAGACCAAGTGGCAACGTACGAGCTTGATGCGATTTATATCCTGGTCCTTCTCGATGAACTCGTTGATGGTTCCGTTCTCCATCCACTCGGAGACGAGAGCAAATCGGCGTTCGTTTAATGTCACTCCAAGCAGTGGTAAGATGTTGGGATGCCGGAGATGCTTCCAGGCGACCCCCTCCCGGCAGAATCCCTGCAACCAGTTCATCCAGGCTGGTATAGTAGTGCAGTGAAATACTCACGCTGCGGATGGCGTCCAGGTCACGGACGTAAATGCGGACAACTTTGATCGCCACCCGACGCCCTTTGTATGTACCCTGTGATACGTCGGAAAAGCCCCCCGATGCGACTTTCACGGCGCCTTCTGAACAGTTGGGGATGAGCATGGATGTTGGGACCACACGGTGTCTGCTGCATGTTTTGCAAAGCTCGTTGAATAACTTTATTCGCTCCCGATCTGATAGCGTGCCGTTCTCAAGACGCTGTGGATCATGTTAGCTTTAGGGAAGGTGATGTCGAGGAGCTTACCTTGCTTATTTCATTGATCTCCCTCTGGATTTCCGACTCCGAGTTCTGTTGGCGGTGTAGCAAGAATGTGCTGTACACATCGGAGAGTCGACATCGTTGTTCTGGTTCATCATGCCAGCCACGCGTGATTATATCCCAAACAGGGTCCTGCAACTGTCGACTCTGACCTGAGCCTGTTGGACGGGGTGGTCGTTTACCGGCACGAATATCGTAGATCATCTGCACCTTGTCAATCCCACAGTAGGGTACTACCCCTGTGAGGACCTGATCGTAACAGGATGGTCGTATCAGGGATCATGATGTTTTCCAAACGAGGTACACACCGAGAAGGATGTCATTGCAACGGAGTAGATATCGCTCTCTTTTGAAGGGTTGTCTACCAGAAACCCATCGCCTCCAACCGTGGTACGTTCCGGGGCCATGTATCGAAGTGTTTCCGGTTGGAAGTACGTGTATGAACAATAGGGGAACGCCCCCACGATCGCAAAGTCCCCGAGACACGCCTGACCGTCTCGGGTAATCAGGATATTATTCTAGAAGAACTGGGCATCAGCGTTGGGGTCCACCCAACCCTTCGTTTTGCCTACCGGAGTAATGCTACCGTGTGAAATATCCAACTCGTGAAGGTGCATGAGACCGCTGCACACTTGTGCAAGCTGACGCGGGCATAGTCAGTAGATTATCCCCATCAACCTCCACCGATAGACACGTACAAGCGTTAGACGATCTGCACCCCGGTTTGCCTGGGTATATTGGGTAATGTTCCCATCTGGCATCCACGGGCTCATGATGGCAAGCGGAACCAGCTGCTCCGAAACTTGGATGGTGGGAAGTACGTTCGGATGAGGGTCAAGTTTTCTCTTTTTGACCATACGGTGGTATACCTGGTATCGAACTGAGCGCGCCTCCGATTGGATAAAACAGTTACCATACCCCTTCGATCTCCCTCAGGCCGATCATCTCCTCTCCCCGAATCACCTTAACGCACACTAGCTCCCCATGATATTCTCCCTTCCATATGTCTGTGAATCCTTCAGTAGTGTAATCCGGGGGTTTATCGCACAGTTATAAGCCGGGGAAGATCCGTGATCCGCGGAGCAGGGCGTGAGTCCAAAGTCTAGCCCACGGATCCCCAGGGCCGCCTGTCTCGCCCCACGTGTGTGTGTGTGTGTTGTTCTATTATACACCATTCAGCTCGGTGGCCAGAGGTGTCCCCTAGATACTACATCGTACGTCATACTACGTTAAGGGCCTGATTGTAAATTCTAGCACACAGCAAAACTATAAGCAAACTCCAATTGGAGGTACCGTGAAGGCATAAAAGAAAGGGGGTAACAGAAACGTAACAGGGGAGGAGTGGCACGCGTAAGGCGGCGAGGGACTGGTCCAGAGTACTGGCCTAAAAGGCAAGGGTGCAGAGGTACCACACCAGGCGATGGAGCGACGTGCTCATGCCGAGAATGAAATCACGGGGGCTCGTGAGGGGCGTGTTGGTGGGAGAACGGCCCGGCCTTCAGGTATTCTAGGGTGTGTTCGATGGTTTTCTTCTTGATGAGTCTTCCGATCGAAAATCTTGGGCGATCTATTCCTGGCACCGCTAGCCTCAGCTTGTCTCGGGCGTCTTCGAATAGGGGGCAGGATTTGACGATGTGCAACAGTACTGACACGATTCGTTAAACGAATGTGGAGTGACTGCCGAGATTTTCGTGCAACAACTCCACATTTCGTATATCCCCTGGGCTGACCCCAGGGCCACCCGGATTCGTACATCGTTCGTA
>Ga0307511_10001263_pt1 | contig 26768 bp, 19 predicted proteins | sample 13_EM_MG_FD_200266 | JGI IMG/M metagenome (GOLD analysis project Ga0307511, IMG submission 200266) | Populus trichocarpa ectomycorrhiza microbial communities from riparian zone in the Pacific Northwest, United States - 13_EM | ecosystem: Host-associated > Plants > Roots > Unclassified | place...
AATACCTTAAGGGCATGAGCCCGAGCCAAGGCTTTTTTTTTTTTAGTCTATACGCCCTTAGGCGATCAGGCGGCCTGGAACGGAATCTTCATTGGGAGCGGTCGACTGCTAGTATTAATAATGTTTTCGAGTAGTGTATGCTTATGTGCTTGCAAACTTGCGAACATTTTTCCCTTATGTACATGTATGAACCGGCGAAAGGAAGGGATATGCACAAAATTCCCGACCTAGGTTCCACTGGCCAGGATCGAATAAGTTAGAGGTGTACGTAGCAACCAGGTAACGTTTGAGATTCTAGGCATACCGAATATCTTTACGCTTCATGTGAACCAAGCTGTTTCCAAAGCAGGGGATATTGTCTCTATATAATGCCGACAGCGAGATTGTTATCAGTGTTTCCGAGCATCTTACCATAGCCACACACACACAGTCCTATCGAGCATGAGGAATATAAATTGGTGTTTAAATTCCGGAGAAGTGCACATGGCATAGTTTTTTTCTCTCAGCCTTTGTTATATTCTCGAGCTCCGTGTGAGAATACCCATATTTCATGACTCAGGGACCATGCCTTCCCAGATATTCCACACTTTGGACTTTAATGAATTGTGCCGAAATGGGTTGATATTCAACAAACGCGGACTGTTTCAGTACACTTGCGCTTATATCGAGAGTACCACACCTCTGTCAACTAATCACCCTCAGGATGCTCAGGGGATGTTAACGTTGACATTGAGGAAACTGTGGCCGAAGCGGAAACTAGTTGAAGCTACTCACCCACGACAACTACGCTATCGTATGTCTACATATATTGAAAAACTTCTTAGTTATACATCTATGAATCGTTTACTCTATTTCACAAAGCTGACCGTTAGATTGATCGTACCTCGTTCGTAGCCAGATTCACACGAAGCCCTTCTAGGGATTCAATCAAAATGCACGATCCAAGTGTTCTCTCTGGTTCTCCAATTGAACTAGAATCAGCTATACAGCCATCGGATCACCTTCATCACCCGTCGCCCTCTACTGATCATGAGTTTTCATCCAACGCTGCCTCTTTATCACCTTCAATTTCCGGGCGCTCTGGACGCAGTTTTTTCTCCCTTGAGCGAGAGGATAACTATTCCATTCACACTTTGGATTCCCAAGCTTCCTGTGATTATCGCGGATTGCCTATCTCGAAGGTAAAAAGGCGCTCGAAATAGTCCCGAAGAGGAGGAATACCATTGCGGTAACATAAGCAACCAACAATCATGTGAAGCAACGTCAATTCCACTAGGGATATCCAATAAACCAGCTGCATTTTTCATCTCATTGCTGTAAGTAAAAGCACCTTGGAGTTTTTAGTTACTTCATCTTTTAATCATCATTAGGTTCCCAGGGTTCATAATAACAAACTCCTTTATACACATTCTAATATAGTATGCTAGATATATAGAGGAAGGGGGCGGATTCATATATATGTATATCTATGTATATCAATAATGGCCAGGGATGGTGTGGAGGTTAAAGAAGACGAAGGTGGATGTATTTTCTGGGCTAATAGGTCGTCCAGGGGAGATTGTAATAGTGGGTTGATGATGTACTAGCACTCAAATGAAACCAGACATAGTCAGAATGTCGTGATTGCATAGCTCTATCATAGCGTAGGAGTTGTCAGGTAGTAGCAGTGAGTATTCTGTGATCAGACGAAAGTGAAAATTGTGTCTTTCACACAGTTTTATGTTTATGACACTAAAACAAAGGTGTTAGCTCTAGACTGATACGAAATCCCAAGATCGTTCAGCAAGAGCGTGCCATTAGTCTTCGCCCGAGGAGCGGTTTTGCACCAGAGTGCCTCTCCAACAAACCTCCTGGAATCAAAAAAAGCTAGAAACACTTTGTGCACCTAGAATTATGATTTGAAGTGGACTTCTATAACATATCAAGAAACCAGGTTGTGAGATGTACTCCTATGATGGTCATGCTCAGTTGGCTACCATGAAGTGCCGTATTCATATATATATGTTCTAGGCGCCGCTCGCGGGGAATTAATATAATTACTCAATTTGGTAAATATCGATTGACCAAAACGTTCTGCTACAATCAAAATTCCCTATGAAATTGTTTTGACCGACCCTATCCACACCACGTACCCCTCCTTTTGATCAGTGGGAGACAGCAGACATTGAACAAGCGGAGAATTCCGGGGAAATTGCCTCAAGCCCTTCAAATGATGGTGAACATGCTGATGACGTTAACAACTCATCATCTTCATCTCCGATGATGAGTAGAATAGAGAGGATGGTGCTGAGTCTATTGCTACCGTAGAAATCCACGTATAGGAAACGTTTCCTTTACTATAGCGGAGGAGAGCTCTAGGTATTTGAAAATTGATTTTCTTTTCCATTGGAGATTCTTATCCACCGGGGTTCTTATACACGAGGGCCTTATGGGGGACCATTTTGTACTGAATCTTGATGCGCTGTATGGAACTTGAATTCACTGAAGCTTAGAACGATCATAACACCTTCTGTCTACATCTTGTGGCACGGTTTCTTTTTACACTAGAAAATCCTCGTTGTTTCTTACTGTAATCACAGGATCTGGGTAAGGCGCAAGGCGGTACTTTCTTAATCGCAGGTACTTTCTTATATGCAGATTTCTACCGTACCTTCAATTCCTCGATTTTAAACTAAATTAAAGCGGGTTCTAGACTTATACAATTGGTAGATACTGTTTTACAGCATTGTTGACAGATGGAATGGCACAATGCTATAACAGATGTCGTATTTTTTGCAGTTGTGATATGGCTAAACTTGATAGCAAACGGCTATATGCAAACGCTATTGCAAAACCACAGTCTGAACGCCATCAGTTGTTAACCAAGTATGGCGGACTTGTTGCCCTTTACCCAACTAAAGACTTCTAATCAGTTACGGACCTTATGGGCTTGGAGAATAATATTCCAGATACTCTGACTGGTTGGTAAACTACAATTAGATTAGCCAATGCTGCATCTACGTTTCCGTTTAAAGTTCTACCCTAATTGTTGCCGCCGATGCTTCAAGAATAATTTGAAATGCTGGATTCATTTACATATGAAAGTATCAACAGGCTATGACTGCGTTGACCCCTCAGCTCTAGCTGAACGAACACAAATTGGACTGCTAGAGCAGAATCCGATCGAATTGTAAATAGGTGAATCTATTGCAGTCGCTGGGATAGGTATACCGTTATTAATCTCTTTTTTTTTTGTAAATCAGTACTTGTAAACCTTTATCAATTGAAGTGCGTTAAGCACCAACTCGAGTAATTATTTAAATTGCCCGTGAGCGGCCCAGAACATGTATGTATGACAGTGTTATAAATCTAGTCATCAGTTAACTTCTCAGCTTTCTGCACATATCCTTGCTTGTGTATAAGCTATGCTATGATAAAAGTGGAGAGTTTGGGATAGCCGCTATATAACCTCCAAAGGGCATGATAATTTGTGATTGTTGATAATCTTTCAGTGTAACAACAGCCTTGGACGAAAGCTACTGTCCTAGAGCTATACCCCTCATGTTATAAAAGTAGCAAAATAGCCCACATTATACATATATACGCTGATCGAGTTGCGGGGGTGGACGGATTAACAATCTGGACTTGGATTAATTCCTTCACCGTCTTTGACCATTCATACAGTAGTCGCTAGCTTACATAGACCAGATATCCCTTACTACTTATAGATGTCATGATACTGTATTGCCTTGAAGCTCGGGAAGCCACGTTAACGTTATCATATCAACCACGTTGACATAACGCAGTTTATTCCCCGTACCTAAGATTATATATTTACGATTAGTTGGTCTCAACTACAGAATATATATGCCAACCGAACTATAGTTATTCAGAAGTTCCCTAACTATTACAAAGGGGGCAAAATCGTCCGACTTCAGGGTAACAGCTTTCAAATTTCAAATTTCGATTATTTTTTAACAAGACTCATTACCAGTATGCATTGAATCATGAATGAGGAATGTTATATGGGATCAGAGATTAAGTAACACTGTAGACTATAGCTAAATAATGACCGATTGTATATTTAGACTAAGTTACACAAGTACGTCTGTACTAACCCCCTCAGGGGCACGCCTGGCTCCTGAAGGCGGACCGTCGATTGGGGTAGAAGCACTCTACCTACCTTGATACTCCGTAGGAGGTACAGGCACTGCGGATGGGAAGGGAGTCTCTCCGCGCCCCTAGTTACGAGTGGGACAGGTTCCCAGTGCTGCATATTTTAATATCTTCGACTTGAGCGTTTTGCGTAATGTGTTGCAATGTTTCCACCGGCAGGCGATGTTTCAATTTCTCTTTCGGCTTTTCTATTTGAGCTTTAGGGCAAAGGGATTCGTTGTGTTTCTCCACTGGCGTGATAGATCGGGGTGATTGAGCGTTTGTTGAATATTCCACTGACGATGGATTGAGGAGACTGCGGGGCCATAGGGGCCACTTCTCTCTCTCTCTACCAGTCATGCAGATAAACTTGTATGTATCTTGAATCCAGTCAGGGTTCTAGCTGGCTCGTCATGGTCCCCTTACTGGGACCGCATACGAGTACCTAATGAATTTTGAATTTTTTTTAAAAAGTAAGCTTTTTTCAATTCATAACCAAGGGCTTCCCTACCAGTCACAGTAACAGATGATCATTCTTCATTGAAATCCTGATGCCCTACAATTACGACTAAGAACAAAAGAATGACTAAGTGTTGTAACTACACATTTTTTTTTCTATTAGATATCATGCCTATTATTCCGAGACCACAGGGACCCCCTGAAGAACTACAGGGCTTTTCCATGGCCTTGGGCTGTCTCCAATCATTGATTTTAAATAACTGAAATCCTGTTAGATATCGAGTTTCTCTGGGGACCCCCCGCCCCCCGTACGCTCGGCAATTAAATAAACCTACAAAAATACGTCCAGAGTAAGCAATGGAGGATTAGGATCAAACATGACAAGCATCTCACTAGAATTTGACACCAATGCTCATTATAGCAACAAGGGAGGTTAACCGACCCCAGAGCGTTTAGCCATAGTACCCCTGTGTCACACTTAAGCTGCCCAAATGTCGTGTTCGCATGAGTGGGATCAGATCAACTTGTAGCTTTGCGGACGGAAACGGTGCCCTAAGACATGACAGGGACTAAATCTATAACTTATTAGCTCACTAACATATAAACTCAAATGTCAGTCGAACTAGAAAAAGTATAGGGCTTACATGAAGGCCACCGAAAATGCTCTACGAAAGGAAAATCTATAAACCTCACTAATTTACAGCCGAAGATGATGTAGCACAAATAAAGCATGGGAAGCCCAAGGCGACTCCGCAATTCGTATGGCACCTCCAGCGCTCAACTCCAGACCTACCGTCAGAATTGCACCCCAGTTGATGACCACATGATCGTTCCGCCCCCTGCCCTCGATATAATTGCATATACGATATAGTACTACTACTAAATTCTCTTTCAACTGCAGCACCTTGCACATATAATCCGGATGCAATTTCCCAAGACGAGCAAGCTCCAAAATCCTGTTGATGGTAAGCCCATAGGTAGCTGTGCTAGTCGGCATCTAGAACCACAACACCATGGCTAGGCTAGGATACTGTGCCTCACGGTAGGCAACCTAGGTGGGATTGACTATCATATGGTTGGGGGGGGGAAGGAAGGATCGTTTCTAATTAGCTTAGAAATGAGCGTCAATGCCCGTTAAGTTCCATGGTTTTCCGCACAAGGGGGCTCGATTCTGCATGCGTTCGGGTGATGTAAGCGAGACTACCCGTCGACCGCGTTACGTGGAACAAGGTGGGTGGAGGTGTAGAAGTGGGGTTCTGGAGTATCGGAAAACAGTCCGGGGTTGCACATGGTAACAGTAGTCGTTGTATATGTGTGTATAGTCCTGTAGCTTAGGCAGTATATGTTAGGGGATATCCCAGAATGTGGATGCAAACAAGGGGGTAGCACCGTAGATGCATGTAAATCTTCGTCTGATATATGGTAAGATTGGGCCGCAGGCAGCAAGGTTGATAGGTCTCAGATGGCGGGTCTGTTGCTGCATCTCAAGCTGCCATGCCCCATGCCAGCTTTTTCTAGAGTCACAACCTTAATCGGTTTGTGGGAGGGGCACCGGGGGTAGGCGAGGGCAAGCAGGTTCGCCACTCTGCCTCAACACTTCCAATAGCATGGCCCTTCCGCTAACCCTCACCTCACCGAAGATCAACCCCATAACCAGAGTAACGCATCATGATATAATGACCTGATACAAAGCAGCCAACCAACCTTCCCCCCTAAACTGTGAAACGAAGTTACACAGCTAGAGAATTAATGCGCGGACCTTAGTTGAGATGGTATTGAGACCAATGCTAGCCAAGGTGAGCCCAGGTGAATCCGAAGCCCGGGAACCTCGTGCTCGAGTAAGTGAAGACCCCGTCTTCTCGAGTAGTAAAATACTGTGTTTCACATATTTGTCACCGTAACCAAGCACGAAGCCGAGGATCTGTAAAAATCAGTCAGCAGGTGGCTCCGATATCTTCTCCAATAATCGCAATATGTCAGGAGCTCCCATCAGTAGCAAAAGGCCAATCAATGCCAAAATATTTGACCTACACCGACAACGGAAAACACCAACGTCCCGCTTGGGTTACCTAGAGGCATAATATAAAACAATAAACACAGTCCCGGTGGGAATGTGCAGAAGAGCCCTAGGAATGAAATACGAAGCTGGTGTTGATCGCCTTTTTGCAAACATAGGACTGAACGGTGGCTACATCGAATTAAAGCTCGCTGAATATGTTATAAAGTCAGTTGGAGCGGGGTGGCATGCATATGGAGAATTAGACGGCTTGGCCCCAGCTAACTCCGGCAAACCAATGGCACGTGGACTTCTGGCAAATCGAGCTAAATATTGTGTTCTGGTCCGCAAGAGGACAAATTCAAGCTAAGCTTTAGTCTGCACACCCTTTGAAGAAAAAAAAAACTGCGCACCCTTGTGGAAGCCATACAAATACAAGGATTGGTAGGCGGGACTTTGGGTTTACCGAGACTGCAGTCAAAGTTTAGCGTTCGATGCAAGATAGGAAGAAAACATGCCATTGGTGCGCTCGGGTTACATTCCGAAAGTTGCTTCAAGTTAAAGCGCTTGATCGATTAATGCGGGGAAAGTTATAATTAGTACTGTTAGAATAGCGCCCACAGCTCTAATAATTGTTCTACTGTTCATCCTCCCTAGTACTTCTTATTTTATGAGGTTGAATTGAGGAACCTAAAACTGTAGTTCATAGGCTCGTTAACCGTATCGGATAATTCTCCTAGGAGAACAATTTAGAGCTATAAGATGTATTGCGAGAGCCTGCAGATCGGTTCAGTAGTTCCGGGGATGGGGTTATGATATGAAATTTAAAACCTCAGCTGACCTTTGGTCATCAAATGAAGAGGCCCGTAGTCAGGGAACAAGCTTCCACCTCCGGTCATCATCATCGCCATTGTGGTTAAACCTTTCCCTATTCCTGTAATCTATTGAGGAATATATCTATAGTATTTGTTCGAGACATCGATTGAACCTGATAGCTCTGTTATCAGGCATGCTTGTATGTGCCCTTTTGCGCATTTACAAATGACTGATATATATATATGAAAGCTGGTGGTGGATTGTTCATTGTTTAGTTAGATTGTTTGTGTGATACTCTATACTTCTATGGATCCTCTAGTTATTGTTGTAGTATCTACTGCTACTACTAAGTAGGTATTTGCTATCACAAAACGTGCATTGGGTTGCGGCCCATGGACAAATTTAAAAGCATCCCCAATCAAGCGTGAAAATCCAATTGTTATATAAAGCTTTACCCCTTTCATTTACCTAGCTTACACAAATCATTGGACAAACTCTAAGATGACAAAGGTTGGCCGTGATCAGTCATGCATGCATAGGTGCATCTATTGCCCCACAACAGGTATACTTCCTGTAGTTTTATTGGTGACATATTCCGTATCATATCTTGGCAACTTCATAGACAAACAGTTCATGGAAGTACCTACCTTGTACCTATTAGGCTTCTAAAGTTTTAATTACACTGAGTGGCTTAAGAGCGAACCGGCAGAGGGATTACAGGACAACTTATGATTCAAAGAAGGGAGACGATCTATTATAATCACTATAGGCTTTCTACGTTCCATACTACCGTCGACCGGCGCCCATATACCGATCGCGAAATCCATTTGTCTAATCAGAGGACAAAAGCCGTATCAACAACCTGCAACCTGCCATGAGCGCGAACAATTTGATCATCATTAGGGTACTTAACCATAATGCGTAGTTCATTTGCCATATCCCCAGGGAGCTTAGTCTTAACTAAGAGGTGGACTTCACGGTAACTCACCTTTGCGCATGACGCGTAATTGGTAATACAGATGCTTTTGTAGGCCATCCTGGTACTTGACCCTAGGCCCTTCACAAATGTAGAAGTGCATTAAGATGCTGGCTGGCAATTTCGATGCATGATCTTCAACGAGACTGGCGATCAGAATACTTTGATGAGCTTAGTTATAGAGTGTGGAGCCTAAGATTCCTTTTTGTTGGCGTTCACTCATATTTCTAATCTAACATTTGAATTGCAGGTCGACATCTAGCTCATGGATTTTAAACCTGAATTATGATCATGGGGCCTACTGTATAACATGAGGCAAGCAACACAGAAAGGTAGTTGCATCCTATTTCACAACAGACCCCCTGTAGGCTCTCTTCCCCACCTACTCGCAGCTTTGGAAATGTGGGCCTCCCCATCAAAAATCTATATTCAACCTACACCTTCAATAAATGTGTGATAGACTTACAATGATATTGCGAAGACAAGCTCAATGCGTGATTGTTGTTCTCTAGGAAGCATACGGTACATGACGGAAACAGAATTACTGCATGGTTTGTGATAGTTTGAAACATTCTACATACAATGACATTCAAATAAAACCATGACACGAATCTTATTATTCTAGGATTGGGACAGGACTTTTAGATGAGTCTTTTGCAGTCGGATCGGAATTTCATGCTTTACTTGATTTACAAACATAAACAAACGAGTCTCATATGCACAAAATCCCAGAGTTTGTGGTGACAAGCATTGCCTGAAGCAATCCTATTGATTATGCACAGTAGGATTGGGTGGTGGCTGCTGAATCTAGAGAATACATATGTACATGCGTATCAATCCAATGTCCCCCAGTGAATGCTGCAGCCGAAGGCTGCACCTCCTGAACGAAAATGTCTGACCAGACATATCAACAAACGTTACCTGAACCCTTCTAGAACTAGCCCCAGCAAGCTCTTCGCCCTATCATCGAAGCGGTGGGGGGTATGGTTATGACAATAGAGTACTAGACCTAAAAAAGCAAGCGGCGAGGCTACCAGAAGGAGTGTCGACTGCACCAGCCCTCAGGCAAGGTTATCATGTCACTAGCCATCCGTAGGTACATGATTGGAGAAGCCATCTGAGATGCCGATAGGCAGCACCTCATCGCCGGGCCGTCAATAGATCTGTAGCTGGTATGCCATTGGCCCGACGGACGTCGTCTAAATATGGCGAGGTTATTGAGGGTATAACCACGGTGCGTCCCATGGCCATGGACTCACAATCGGCCTAACAGGGGCTTTAACTGAGCATTAGTATACTTATCCTATAAGGAATACTGGTGGTAAGACCTTTGTTGCCTAGAAAATCTATGCGGGCTCCGATGCCATAGAATCGTGCTGCGCTACGAGTTGGGATGTGTTCCCATGGTTTTAGTTCCATTTTATTAATTGTATGTATGTATAAGATAATGTGAATTGCCTTATACATGTACAAACGCCTCCCGAGAGGTTGAATACAGCCCAGGTATTATATCTGCCCGAGGCTTGTACAATCTACTGTGTACTTACAGAATGCACTGACTAAACTGGTAAATTTCCCCCACTTATCGACAGAACTTGGATGTGTCGTGAGCTTAAGGCAGTGGTGGTGTATGTATTCAGCACGCGCACGAGTAGTGCAGGCCTAGGGTAACATGAGGCCCGAGTTGTTGCTCTTCGACACTCCTTCCTGGGTTAGGATTACTCTCAACGGTTGAACCTAAATGCCCAACTAGTAAGGGGATTAAGATTGCAATATACATTACGGCGTCTAAGACACACGCAGCATGGCATGCCCAGTTCATTGAACCGTACCTCTGCTGTTGATCTAGAATGCCTAACCTCTCCAACAAGCTGTATATATGTAACCCAGGGAAAGTCTCAGTGGCATTATCGCAGCGCATATGGTTTGAGCTAAGGCATGATAGCCTGGTTAGGAACTTTTACACTTGCTGCGGTGAGGAAGAGCTCTAATCTTGTTACAACAACCCTTGGCTCCTGTGGCGGACTCTCAACGTGCTGCCTTGAATTGTCATGGGCGACGGAGGGAGTGGAAAAACAAAGCTCCAAGTTACTTTGTCCTCTGAGGAGCTCACATTAAAGTTACCTAGTAGTTCAGGAATGCATGTGTTCGATGATGCGCGTACATTGGTTTCAGAGCTACAGGTAGCCAGTATCCATCCACCAGGCATCCAAGTATGCCCAGCCAGAGCGAATACTAGCACTCACGCCAATCTATCAGCCCTTCCCAGCTCCCAAATTTGTAGCTAGTGCGTTCCTGCCTCCTCGCGATCGGGCGCGATATCCGAGACCTTTGCAATCAATTGCAAACTTCACACTTGATCTACCTATAGAATCATGCACCTCCTATCATGCACCACGCATGCAAAGTTAACACAGCTGATCTAATTGCAAAAGAAACGTTTGGAACAAGGCTGGAGCAACAAGCAGAACTAAGAATGAAAAATCCCCTACACTAGGCATACCTGAAGCCGCTATCGAGTATCGATTTTGGGATTAAGGCAAGCCTTGCAATTTGGGTCTAGCCAGGTCCGCCGAAGCATGAAATAATCGGTGTACCCTCCGGTTCCGTTGCTGCAATGAAAGTAGCGAAATATTGGGAAAATAAAAAAATCTACTGAGCATGACATAAATCTGAAACGTTCGTAACACGACACACATACATATAGCAGCGCACACTCTCTTTACCGTATAGCGGCACCTGAGTTAGTTTGAACTACTATTATGGGGTCGTCAGGGTCGATATTGTACCTAAACCCCTTAGCCACTTCAGTCAACCCAGTACTGTGTCGATATGTGCATGCAATACCTACATACATATACGTACGAGATCATGATTGTATAGCACAAATCTGATCTTACAGCTAGCTTTTTCTTTAATAAAAAAAGCCAGTGCTCGCATATAGCTTAAGGCCCTGGTGAGACAATGTGTCAATGGTTCCTTCAATATCGACGACGCCGCAAATGCTTTATGTTTTGCCATGCGACGCTTGTCGTGCCTGTGTGAATTTACACTCGGCCAACTGCACCTGCAGCACGTTGACCCGGGAATTTGATCAAAATCCTACTCTAGCACAAACAGCCGCTGGTTGAAGGTAATGATCCGGACACCTCCTTGCCATTATCTACTGCATGCAATAAAGGCAGGATGACGTCGGGCCGTCTAATTTTTAATAATGTGGGCAACCCAGTAAAGTACCGTACCTTGCGTGGAAACTTTGACTATCTAATTAGCTACGTACTTAGAGCTGCACTATCGCACAATGAGCACTACCTAGGGATTAGGGCCGGGGCCAAAGTTATCAACAAAGTCATCCAGGTGATGATGAACTACGTATGTATGGATGTATGTACAGTACTGTACATTGACTCGATATTATTGCCCCGACCAGCATCCTCTGCATTTATTCATTCTTTGACACTAGACCGCGGTGACAACGCAACCCCACAGAACCTCGCACCTCACCAAAAAAGAGTCCAAAACCGAAAACTCAATCCTAGCGAGGATCGGAAAATCTATCGGGATGTGGAAATCTGGCTTACCCCAATGGAGAATCGTTATGGAAGGGTTGTGAGATTATCATCCAACGGTGCTACCCACTATGAAGGAGGGGGGCCAATAGCATGCCCCAGAGGTGGTACAGAGGTATTAAGCTTATATTGGATCCCTGTATTTTTTTTCATTTTTTGTAAATAAGGGCGTGAATACCTGGAGTAGGTGTCTCTAAATCTACGAGCTCAAGATCATAGGCGTTGTGGTAGTGTGATATCGCTCACGGCGTGGGGTGGTTGGTGACTTTTAGTACAGGATATGTATTCATTCCCAGGTACACTCTAATTTACCCACGTGCGCATTGGAATTGCTGCCGGTATATGTGCGAAAACAACCTGAATTTCGATTGCAATGTGGACACCAGAACTCCAGCACTTGGGCACTAGCAATATTAACTCAGTATTAGAAAGGATATCACGATTCTTAGCATGCATGACATAATCATACCTTAAGATACATAGTTCGTTTCGGGGCCTTTGGGTCAGCTTGCATAAATTGTTATCCGAGAAATGGTTATGTGGAATTGGATCATTGACAGCGCACATGCCTGGAGCCGACAAGGTTGCGATGTTGGGTCTTCCGTTACCATGGTTCCGGTGACAGAGATTAGAATACAGCTGAGGCATGTTCAAAATATGGAGTGCATATAGTCGGGTTCTTATTATTATGACCTATACTAGCCATTAAGCCAGAATAGGAAACAGTGGGTGACCTGACTGCAATGTAACTTCCGGGCACTGATCCTGTGGAGCACATGCCAAGCGAAAAGGCGCCCAGAAGACATATGGGAATGTAGGAGTTTCAAGAGTTACCAAGTAGGAATTGCAGATGTAGATGTGATTTTCTCCTCAAAGTCCATATGGCAGTGTGCTTCAGCAGCTCGTTTTGGCATTTGCCGAAACACAGAGCATATGATTGAAGTTTGGGATCATGTAGGAGTTCAGGGAACTAATAGGGTATTTTCTTAAACACCGTTTTGGGGTTTTTTTTTTTTACTCAAGAAAAAAACCAGTATTCCGTGTTTACAGTGAGGAGTGGATCAGTAGTTGACTGCAGTATGTATTAGCTGCAAGTGAATGCTTCAATGTTGGAACTGCATGAGAGGCGTCAGGATGAGATCACTGGCCAGCTGGCGCTACTGCAGAGAGCAGGGGCCAGGGACACGTAATGTGTGTTGCTCCACACCATGTCGCACGGTTGCTCGGAGAGAAAATTAGCACGGAAAATTGGTTTGCAGGAATTGGAACATGGGTAGAACACGATATCCCAATATATCCGATCAGATTCTAGCCACGTGCCCAGGAACCGTGAGCTCGTGATCAGAGATAAAGAACTCAGAGGCAAACACAAAACAGGTAATGATATGGTGCCTAATCACAGACGGTAGGCACAGACGGTAGGCACACGCCCAGCGCAGGCCTGAAGCCCTTTCCAGAAATATTCCCAACTGGCCCTGATACATATGTATCACCAGTGCATATTAGACTTTTCACGGACTCCAAAAATCCTCCTATTTTATATTTAGGCACAACGCTGTGAGGGATACAGCAAGCTTAATTAACTTGAACATGCCTGGCCATGGGGGGCTATTGAAGCATGGGGCTATGAAGGTATAAGTGCTATTAGACCGCCAACTTGTCATGCTGCATGCATGCAATGGCCAACTTTCCATGCATGAGCTGCGAGAACTCGCATCAATGGAAGAAGAAAGCCAGGATCGGTTTTTGATGTGAGTAGAACATAACTTTTCATAGTATTTTTGTCGTCCAGATATATCAGCCTTACCTACAATATTAATTAAAGCGCTCTCGAGCGAATCTCGATAGACCCAGGGACCAGGGTTATGTATCGTTCGGCATTTGATAGGTACATGGACGCATGAGAAGTCATATGCATACTCGATAGCATATCGGCATCTTCGTTCTCTACCCACCGCCTACAACACCAACCATTGCATCACGAGTTACCAGAGTACTTGCAAAGAGTGAGCCCACACACACATTTATTACTGGCGTCCTACAATTCGTGATTGAGTGCACATGTTCCAGTACTTGCAATATTGCAGAAAGTCGAATAGGCCATACAGATTCACGCGTCCTAAAGCCAGGATAGTATATATATAGCTATACATACAACCTCTCCCTACAATATCAGTCAGTGCATCGGCTATCAGTTCTTCTAGGTTGATCACCACACACCCCAGGATTCCCCTAATTTGGCTCCGGCTGGTAAACGACCTCAGGCTCGGATATATATTCTACATACTTCCCCCCGGGCAGGTGACCACATCCCGAACATCACGCTTACACATCCCACTTTGCTACTTCCCTCACTGCTTGCGGACCCTGAGAGCTTGCTGTACCCCACTGTCACCCAATCCTTCTCCGATCTACTGTGGGCTATTGATCCCACAGGCCTGTAACCAGAACTGCGCTCGGAGCGACCCAGATCTAGATCCTCAATGGCCCCCGGGCGGAAGGACCCCCAGCCTCCTTCTTATTTCCATGGTCAGGATTTTCTTCCTGCCTCTTATAACATGGATACATACCTGGGTACGGAAGCATCACGCACGCTTACCTCTACGGCTGATGACCGTGGGAGGGTTGAGGAGGTCGAACATTTCCTCATAGATTTTGACACGGCGTTCAATAATTGCCTTGAATTCAGCTCCAGCCTCCATGGTCATGACGACCCAAATATTGTCGATTCACGCGCACGCCTACACTAAACCAGTACATCTCGCAATCCAGGCCGGAAGACCTCAATACACATCATTGCGGGTACCACTGGTGCCTATATCGTCACGCAAACACCAGTCGTAGCTTCCTACTGTGGGCGACGACATTATAAACGACTCTCATCATGAAGCTCACTAAGAAAACATATGGCCTGGGGTCAATGTGAGATGTCTGATAAACCGATCGATGTACGAGATATGAGGTAGAGCAATTGCAGCTCTAGCTTATATAAGTTTGGGAGCCCCATGCCTCATTCACTCATACATTTGGACCAAGAGATATCCTACGATGTACATAGTATCATTTTACTTTATTTTATTTTTCAATGATATCGTTCTCATTTTTCCTGCTGTTGATTCGGGGTTAACTTCAAATGAGGTTATACAGTAAGATGGTTGCTAATGGGCTGAAAAAACGCGTGGACTAGGGACTGTGGAATTCGGGGTTTCTGATAGGTATGGCAGCGAGCTTGAGCTTGGACTGGGATTAATGTGCAACATTATCAGAATTGTTTTACAACAGGGGGATTGGAAAATGGGCTCGGTTTGACAGGTTTCAGGAGATACAGCGTGGTGGATTCCCAGCTTGTTTTTTTTATTCTGGCTAGGAGTATTTTGTTTCTAGATCTCCGTCCTAGGTACCTTCTAGAAGGTTTCAGATTTCGGCCCTTGATATCGTAGCTAATTGAATTTATTGATATGGGACTGGAAAAGAACCACTGCTTACACAATGCTTAATATCCAAAGCTGTAACTTCGCAATTGCTCTTCTGATTCCAATTGTTTCCCCCAACAGTGCGGACTTTGGTAGCTAACGAGCTGATCATTTGAATGCCTTAAAACATTTTGACTTATTTCCGACGACAGATATAGGTCATACAAAACCTCCCATTGCCAGTGGGAACTATAACTTACCTCTAGATTGTTGGAATATATTGACAAATAGTAAGAATATAGACTTATATGCTACATTCATCCACAGGACCCCTTTGCACTGAGTTTTCCGACTCAGTGCTAGTCATGCCAAGGAGGCATCAGATCGCTCTGAGTGCTTCTCAGAAGAGCTTTGGACACCAATGTCACTTTCGTATAATACTACCCCGAAAGGACACAGTAGTGTATATGTAAGATGTAAGGCAAGATTTCTGGATGAACAGAACTTCGGTGAGAGGAGTTGCCGGGAGTAAATAAGGTGAGGTTCCCATTTTAAATTTCGGGCAGACCCTCAACACCACACCGAGTAGCGAAGTGTCAACCTGACCGATTGGCCAGTTGCACTTCGCCTAAGGACTCCGCATCACCTTCCTCGGGATAAGCAATATCCCTTCCCCCTAAACCTGTGACCCTAACTATCAAGAAGTATAGTCTATCAGAACAGGTCTGCCAAAATCACATTCGGAAAGTGTGGTCTTGCACCTTTCGGACATTTAGGGAAATCAAGTGCGCTAATAGCTGTTCTGCGACACTGGAATTTTCGGAGAAAATATAATTCTAGGTACCAGATAAGGCCAACATGGTGGGCCAGGTTACTGCTTACTCTAGTTTCACCCTCCAGCAGGTCTCTACATAATGCATGAATCAGTGAAGATCTTGTGGAGTACCCAAACTTCCGATATATATATATTTTATTGATATACCTCCTTGACATCGATCAATATGAATCAATATAAATAGATACCGGTAGCAGAACTCAAAACCTCTTAAGCCGAGAAAAGTCCCGATTGGTATACATACAGCCGTATATGTGGCTTGCATATCGAGGTGGCGTTCTTAAGGCAAAACTACTGACCCAGCCCTTGTCAAATTTTACAGTGCCCTCCTCCTGCTCGAGGGTGGAAGTCCAATGTTCTAGATCTAACTCCAGTCGGCAGATATACTGTACAGAACAATTATAATTGCCCCGAACTTCAGGGCGCAGGTCACTGGACCTCCACTCTAATCACTTGATTCTACTCGCCCAACACCTGTTTCGGTACCCCCACGGCTTCCCCAGGACTAGCTGTCACCCCTCACGAGCTTAGCGTAATCAGCCAACCACCACACTTTTCCCCACACCCTCCATGTTCTGATACATGAACAACTCACCATTAGCACGCTATGAGAAGATTGCACCAAGTCGGTGCTTTGCTGTACAAGAAACGATTCCTGAATTACGTGACACCAACCTTGCGACGCGATAATACCTGGGAAGTTCGAGTTTGCAAGATCGGGTTTCCCATGCCCAGCCTACACCAGCGACCGAGGAAATTGAATGGTTTCGAGTGGGGGTCATTGTGTGTGGAGGAAAAAGACCATTCTGGATGGTAATCCACTGGGCTTGCAATAACTGGGGGTATTCTCACGGAGCTGTAAAAGTGAATAATTCCAGTGTATGTGCAGGTCTCCATGTCTTTCACCGTCTCTTCGATCAGGCACAACAAAGTCCCATCCTCTGTTCAGTTGTTGACGAAAAGAATTCAGGGGGGGGTTGAATCTGTAGGCACATCAGAAAATATACACAGAAATCTCCGTACTGATACTCCACGGCTACAATATCATTCCAGTCAGTGCTAGAAAGGACTCCACATAATCCAAGATGGAGGACGGAATTGAGGATATTGATCTGAGTGGCACCAATATTCATAACTTTTTATATAACCAAGGGATGAGAGCTAGCCGTGTCCGAGAAATCTATCGACTATGCGTTAGCAACATAAACCCACAGCCCACACCGTTTATCTTCGGAGATGAAGTAGATCGAGACAAACATGCCCTACGGAGGTTTCGCAATGCGTTAACTATGGATTTGGTGGCGAACGTACAGTATGCGTATCAACAGTGTGGATTGCGCGATGATGGGCAGGGAATGACCCCCGAGGAACTTCGCGAAAAGGTTGCCGAGCTGAGTGTGGACGATACTGATGCCCCCCCGCGTGGTGATAAGGACCAGAATGAACCTGGAAGGGACAAATGTGACAACGAAGGAACCGGGGAACCAGGCATGATGGAATTTCATCGGGACGGGGAGCTAGATACCACAGACGACCCTTTGTGTGATTCTGGGACACGACGGGTACTGGAACCACACCCGAAATCGACGGCAAGGAAGAAACCTATACCTACCGAGCGGTTCGCCCGATATAGTCGAACATCGGAATCATCGGCCACTAACATCCATGCTGTACTTCGTACTCAGGCTCGCAGACCGCTATCACGTGTGAAACCATTAGCGTCCACCAACTCTACAAACCCTCCTCGACTTCAACCAGCTTTAACACGTCACGGAGTGCGCAAGTCAGTCAGTGCTCAGTTGACTCTAAATTCGCGACCGACAGTCAAAGATGAAGCTTCAAGGATAAAACTTCAGCCACCTCCCCCGACTACCCGATCTCCTAAATCACCCCCAGGACGAAGCCAGCGGCCACTTTCAGTCCCCGCGGGAGGAACCAGGGCAATTACTGCACCAGTCGCAGATGTTCCTGTCAGGCGGTGGCGTTGATTTTCACGATTTCAGACGAAAAGTGGTATGGATTACTATGATGCCCCCTCCCACCGGTGCACCAACCCCTCCTTACTTGTATCGCGTATTTGATTCATAATTTGACTTTGCTAACGGACTAGCTAACATCTAACTCATTGCTAGTAGGCCTGGTGGACTGCTCCGGACCTTCCCGAACGTTGACTGTACCCTTGATACACCAGTTACCAGATACAGATTATATGCTTTGTCCCCACGACAATTGAGGAAGGTTTAAAAGAGTACACAGTTGTAGTCTCTAGGATGTTTTTTTATTTGCTTCAATATCGATGAAGGTGGTTTTTTCCAAGCTGACTGCAGAGTCTGAACCGTGCGTGATATATTTAACATACTACCACATCCCTCTCATCCCTCTCATCCCCTTTTTCTATGGGAATTGAAGGTTACACTTATATCGTTCTTTGCACTCTTACCCCAGGCTGAATGGCTTGAACATGAACCCTTTAGCTAACATCGCCTGTTGTGCAGTGATGGCACTATTTCAGTCCCTGACTATTCACCCGCATCTCAGCCCCGCCAACTTACGGGCTCCGCAGGTGCAGTCAGCTTACCACATATCAGACCTACAACCTGGCTACCCGGGGATTGCTCCGGTTCCTTTGATTATACTCTTGATCCAAGATAGTTTCTATGCCTTGCGATCGGCCTTTCATTCTTATCTTGAAAATTAAGGATTATACCCAGATTATGTTCATCTCTCTGTCTCTAGTTTTGGTTTCTCAATCTTTAGTCCCTCTCGGTATATCCATATCCATATACAGTACGAGCACAAGTACACCACATATCCGGTTGACAGAGGAGCCTGAAAAAAGGTGGACTTGTGACATATACCGTCTAAGATGGAAAGACACAGTCACCCGTGGGCTATAGATTTCCCTTTTCCCCTTGCAGATTGGCAAACCATGACTCCCAACGCCAATAGCCCACTAATGCGAGCGGTCAGCACAGTTCTTTTTATGTGATTTTCTGCAGAATTTTAACATTACTCATTCCACCTCGGCATGCGCATATGATCACGAAGTCAAGTGTGTTGTTTTTTTAAATCAAATAGTTCACAGATGCCGTTCGCTTTCAGCCGAGACTTGTTACACAGCTATCGAGGGTGTTGTGTCAGCCACTATATCATTGGAAAGCCGCGCACCAGTGGTAACTCGTTAGACGCCAAGCCGCTGGCCAAAGATATCTCGTATGCTTACATCTAAATCGACGACTCTACAATGTAGGTACAATTAGAAGAGAACACGCTAGTCCATATTTGATATTACATTAGTCTTAGTCTGGTTCATTAGTCTGGTTACGCAGAAATCAGACACGGGAGTATGGTGCCGAGACTAGGAGATGTACATCACAATGCGAATCCTATACTGTATAGATATGTTACTATGAATATGTTTGAGGGTATTACTGTAGTACCGTTATCCGCCATAGTCACTTTCCATACTTCATACACATGTAGCCAAAACCGTTCCTAGGGGCAGAAAACTCGATACTATTGCAGTTCAAGTGAACTTAAGGGGGTTACCTACATATGTGTACGTATGTACATCTAGGTGTCAAATGGCTGGATAGATCCCCTGTCACCTCTTGTCATATTCGAGTTATTAGGGTGGTATCTGCCCTCTGATTTGATCAGAATGCATTGAGGTAAGGTCTAGTGGGTATTGCATTGTAACCCTCTAGGATAGCCATCCATGATAGGTACGTAGGTGTGCGCTAAAGAGTTCTTTCCAGAAAACCATGCTCCGCAAAATTAAAAGCCGTTTGTGACAGGCATGGGTTCGGAAGCATGGGCGATTCCATTCAGCGTGCACAACGCTTTCTACCAATATCGCGTCAGCCTTCTACGCTTTGACCCTTGATCATATCGAAACCCCACCCCTGTATCCCACCTGCAGCCCTATAGAAAAAAATAGTAAGCTTATAAGCTAATGCTGTGAATTCGAGAGTTTAGGGCACATGAAGAGGAATCCCTTTAGCGAGCCAAAATCAAGTTATCACCAAATTTAAGGTATGTGAAGTTACCTAGGCGGCGTACAATGCTTGGGGTCCATGAGGGTGTCTTTCGCCTGCCGTGCACTGTGAATTTCCCCTCCCTGAATGGTGAAGTTTGGGGCGGGGTAATTAAGATGGTCCTGTGTGCAAGTAGCCTTGTCCAAAGATACTGCCAAGCTTTAGGATGATGTCTTCAAGCATGATTAAATACATAACATTCACTTCAGAAATTCGAATTCCTACCTACCATATATCCAGTACCTATTCTGTATATGAGGAATAACTGCTAATACCATATGCACCAAAAGCAATAGGATAATCTTACATGTGAATACCGTTGTGTCATCATTCATTACAATGATTTGTTGGGGATGGTCCCAACTAAATTAATGCAAAATATAATGGACAGACGATCGACACCAGGAAAGAACTTTACTCTCCCCCTATCAATAGGTTCCCGGGGAGTTTTGGAGAGCATCATATGATCATGATTATATTCCCGACAACCATCGGTTACAAGCCTGCAAGGGTATTTTCTAAGGGCAATTCTGTTGTTCTTTGACCAATCAGCAGTAGTATAACACAGAAGGCTGGTCCGTGCAGGGTTTATTCAAACTTTTGGCTGACTAGCCGGTCAGAAACGTTTCCCATCCTCACTATTACTACTATGTCCACACCCTTCTTTGTTTTGAAATAAAAGCCAACTAGGCTATGCTGCAATGTGATTTGTCGTCGTACTGCATTACTCTTCCCACTCAAAACTAGATTACAGCAGGTACTGCTTGTTGCTCATCGGTCGCGAATTGCAATTGACAGGGTCACTGCATCAACAGTCGTGTACCACCCAAAGCCGCGGGGCTGAAAACGAGGTACTACGGCAATGATCCCTACCTCTGTGAGCTGCGCAATATCCCGAGATCGGCTTTAAAAATCTAGAATAGGTGCCTCCATGGGTAGCAATGGTCCCTTTCTTCACGGGCCACTCTCCCATATTAATTCATCCTGAGGAAGTGAGGACAGATACTTCCAAGTCCTAGATTTTGCTAGCGTGTGATAAAACCTCTTGTTATAAAGCGGTAACCATGGTACTTGTCATTCCGATAACACTAAGGGCTTAATGGCAATTCTCCCTTTTAGGATATATGGCTACTTGCGTCCTGCCGTTGGCCCCTAAAATTCTAGGCAGCTGTACTCGTGCCCCAGCTGACCCTCATCAACTTCCGATGCACTTCCAGTGCCGTAATGTCGGTCACACGAACCAATTACTGGGCCTGGCACGTACAGTCCCTGTCCTGACCAGAGCCGGAACAAGTTTGGTCAGCCTGCGAGGACGGAGCAATCAGTTCTTACCATCCACTATTCGTAAATATTGTGAATATAATAGTGTTCTAGTATTTGCAGTCCCCATCAATCTAGAGTTGGACACGCGTGTTGCGAGTTAGACCACTAAACTTAATTAGTTGGACCATCCCAGACGGCTCTAGCCGCTTGAGATCATATATTACTCTTAAGTTATTAAACTACCTGCGGCACGTGTTGTCTACCCTGACAGTCCGCCACCTTATTACCACACTCAACGAGTGGACTTCAACTCACACTCTGACTACATGATCCACCTTGAATCGATAACTTAGTAACTAAGCTGAAATTCATCCGAAGGCAGCAAGGATTGAGGGTAGTGAGAAATTACTCGATGGTCCTCCGACTAGCACTCAAATGAATGGTGCAATCCCCGTCAACACCCAGAGCCGCAGGTACCGCCCCCATAACTCATACGTATACAAGGAGGACTTTTAGTTCTAGAAAAGTCGAAACTTGGATGTGATTTGATTGTAGTGAATAGGAGCAGAAGAGCTGGTACTTGAGGTAATGACAGAGGCACAAGCTTCTGGCGCTCGGTCTACTGAAGGCGCCTCGGTCCAGTCAGCTTTGCAGTCCCAGCAATTGCAACAAGGCACTCAACTTTTTTCAGGGGATTCGCATACACTTATTCATACCAGGATATAGAGAACCCTTTCCCTATAGCTACCCTCCTTCTTCCGATCCCTTTTCAAGACAATGGCATCCTGCGAATCCGATAATTTTCGAAGCACGTCCGAGAATCAGTTAGTATTATCTTGCCTCACAAAGTGCCCTATGGTACCTACGCCGCCAAAGACTGGTGTTGCCTTCCAAATCTCAGGAGTCCCAGATCACTATCCCACTACAGCCCTTACAATTATCGATCAGGACCATAATTTCTCGCTTTTCAGCTTTGTTAGAGAGCCCGAGCCTGTTAGTTGCCGTCTTTTCCGCTCTTCAGGACGAGACCCCTCTTCTGCACCCAACAGCATACTTCCAATGTCACAGTCAGGCGTGGGAAAGAACACGCATCATCTTCAACAGCCCGCCCAGATGCCGACATTTAGTGCTACACAAATAAGCTATGGCTCGCTGAAGAGATTGACTGATGCCGGAGGGTCCACGTCCGAATCGCACTCACCCTCACTAAGAAGCCCACGTTACTATAGTCCAGCCTTAACAGAGGTGTCGGCCAGTAACCGAGAGGGCCTTGGTGGGTTTCAGAGCCCAGGCTACGAGCAGCTCACATACTCTGGTCCAGATAACCCATTCCACTCTACCTCAACTTCCTCCAGTGGTTCAGGAAACTTTCACCCTGGAATCCTCTTAGAATCTAACTCACCACTTCCGCACCATTATCAACAGGATCGGCGACATGGGGACTCAGAACTGTACGCCCAGCAAACTGCAGTGAAACTGCAACTAGAGCCAGTCAAGATCGACTGTTCTCACGGTGAGTGAAAAACATGGTCCATTCCCAGTCTGAGCCGATTAGTCAGCCCTAGTCGTATTGCATGGCGACTGGGCTATTTCTGTTAAAGCCCTTGGAGTATGTTCATGAGGCGTGCTAAAATTCTGACCTAACCCTTGGGGACCTGGTAGTTATGTCCTCCAGCACTTGGGTATATCCCACCACTCATCAGATGAACCCAGCCCCACATCAGATGAACTACCAAGACACCTCCCCAGGAATTACAACAACTCAATCACAAGGACCCCCGCAGAGTCCTGGTATATCAACGGGCGCTGTTCATTTAGCTCTGAACGGTCAAAATGGGACACCGCCAGATAATGCAGGTAGTCGCAGTCATAGCCCTGGCACCTACAGCTTTCAGAGTCCCTCAGCCAACGTCATACACAGTGATCACAATAGCGTATATACTGGGGGAGGAGTAGCGGCCCCGCCCACCCCGACTTTCCCCGATACGAATTCACGGCCTACGCAAACATCAGAGCAACGTCGTTTACTAAATGAGGGTTCTTTTTGTGGGCCGTCTTCGATACATCTGGACTATACTGGTGTTTATAATCTGGATAGATCACAGGATGTCCAACTCTTACACTGTTCTCAGTGCCCACAGCGTTTCGCCACTCATGAACAGTTTGCGTATGTAATCTTCAACCCTCCAGTGGACATATTACACTCATTTTTTAGCGGCTTAGCCGCACGTATTTTGAGACTAACGCCTTGGGTTCTATTTGATAGGAAACACCAAATCAAGCACCAGAAGCTCCACAGATGCCGTATTAGTGGATGCAGCCGAGTGGAAGGGTTCACGACACCAAACGACAGAGACCGACATGAGAAGAGCGTACATAAGACACCAGGGATGTACTTCCGCTGTATGGACGAAAGTTGCGCCAGTTACATGAAGACATTTGCCCGGAGGGATAACCTTAAAGACCACTTGAAGCGAATGCACAAAATGCCCCAAGATATGGATGATATGGAGGCAAATGAGAGGCGGAACGAGCTTGCCGACAGCTGGCGGGTAGATCTCACACCAGGGCTGACCCCACCTCCTAGCATGTGACATGATCAAACACTATTACATGTATAGCGGATATTCCTAAAGCTACGAAACCGCGGCCGATATTTCAAGGCTACGTTGCCATATCTATAACCTCTTTTATCTGTCACTCGCCTGTTCTACAATTTCTTTTATTTTGATACGCTGCACATGTATGACTTTCGTTGTCTTTGTCTTTGTCCCAAGCGCTGAGTCGGCTGGCCGTTCTATCACTTTCTGGATCTCTGGTTGGAACATACTTACATTATACATCGGATGGGATTTCATATAGAGTATGCGTGCATGGGTGGGTATTGATTATCATCGCGGGTTTTGATTTTGAATCTCTTTGTTATATTCATCTCATCAGCTGAGGTCAGGGAAGAGTATAAGAGAAAGAGAGAATTTTTTCCCACGGGGCTTTCTTTTTGGGTCAAGGTCATGGTATATCATATTATTGGGGACTGGTGTTCATTCATAAAGTGTCTTTTCAAATGTACTATTGTGTGATAGATGGATAGGGCTTGTTCAGTTACACTACGATGAAGCAGGTTTGGTGAGTCATATACTGCTGCGGTACCAAATGCGCGTACCTTTACTCATTTCTAGTACCCATGTTAAGTACCCCCAATTACATGACTCACGTAACAGCCAAATATACATATGTACATCAACAATGTAAACCACAATTTTGTATGGAACTTGTGTGGTATGGTTCCACGAGACTCTCCATATATTTCCCTTGAGATCACAGCGGAACTGATTCTTGTTTCTCCCTTGCCAGGCCTTAATGTGTGCATGCTAAACTATAGCATTCTCAAAAACATCACAATGGCGTTTGAATAGACTTTTGGGAGTTTCACTCTCCCAACCTCGAGCTGCTTGCGAATTTTCCGGGTTATAGCTAATGAATCTATATAGAGGGTATAGATACACAGATATAGTATACAAACTTATCACTTAGGGACACCTTCATAGCAGGGTAGCAATAGTTAGGCCTCAGCCATAACAGGCCTCAGCTATCGATATTAGACTTCCCGAAGGATGTCCTGTATTTAGGTGGTATGATGCACACCTGTCTATGTATATAAATAAATTGCGCATCTATTGCACCCTTGTCTTGAGTTACCACATTGGAAGTGACACTGGTAACTACCAGCTTTTGAGTATTTCCAGCTTCGTGAAGAAGATGCTAACCCGAAGCATAGTCTGGCACGATCAAACACTGAGTAACTAGCTTGTGGCTTGCCGACCAAAAGTACTAAATACGCATGTATGTAACAGATGGAAATAGCCGCCCTGACCCATACCATGAGATGCATGCTTGTAAGGCTAGTCCAATGGCATCAACCAGGGCGGCCGCTAGTACTTAACATATGCATAAAAGTACTCACAAGACTAGGAAATCAGTCGGTAATGTACCGTAGGTAGTCGAATGGCACGGCCGGGGCGTTACTGGTCGGGTTGATATTACAACACTCAACTACTGAAACAGCGAGAGCATTATAGTTAACGCCGCTTTCAGCGCATTGCTCCCTTCCTAGAGCTTATGTTGTGCGTAGGGTTTGTGCCTACTGTATACATGTACATGCAAGGCTCACTCTCACCGTAGGGAATCGCGGGACACTGCAGGCTAAAAACCGTTTATCTACTCAAGTAGATACTGTTCCCGTGGCTTTCCATGTGAGATTCCCCGCTCTCCGCTGGCAGATGTATATTGATATCCCATAATCACATGCATGACCGTGGGTATCTATCCTCTTGACGTACAACTCAAGGTGCTCTTGAGCCTTCGTAGTGCGTCTTGCCAAACAAATACAGAGAAAACAAGCGCCCAGAAATCGAGGCACTTCAAGATATTTCTTGGGCACCGGAAAGCTATTGTAGTACTATGCTTCAATATGACACTATAGCTACCTATTCCTGTATATGGCGGTCAACTGCCCCTATTTGACTTTATGTAGCTGGCAAGCAATCACCATTCCAATCACCCTTTACCCCAAGCGGCCTGACCTACAGCTCTCGAGGCTCATGGCGCTCTTAGCTATTAAAACCTGGTTGCAACTTGCCTTCGGGGATGTTGCTTTCGTCTCCCGCTGTAGCCCACATGGCATGGGCAGTCCTGAGCTCAATGCGCATATGCCCAGTAACCCAACTGTTCGCCTACCGAAAATTGAACACCCAAAGAGTCCAGCTGCAGCCTCATAGCTCCCATTTCTTTTAATCTTGTAGTGTTTACAAATTTCAAGGGGGTCTTCGACCCACAAGGCATAACTACATTACTCTGTGTTAGATCTCAGCTTGTCATATACCTACTCTGTCCGCAGTTACACTAGAATCTGTCAATCCTAGAACTGTCATGTATTACTACCAGTCGGTAACCTATCATGTGGCTGAAGGGAACAGTGAAAATGTTGAATAACTTCAGGGTAATAGATCTTCTGCAATGGGCTGATCGCCCAATCAATTACATTACAAGTAGTGACGCTCCATCAGATCTGTTCAGCATATATGAATCTAGCTATATCTGGGAGGCTATCCAGCAACAGTGGGTCTTCATGGTCATACCGGTTACAGCTGCATGTTATATATCGAGTGGGATGCAAATGATTTCAGCAAGGATCGATTGATCCCAAGTACAACGGAACAAAAGATGGCTATGTATATGGTGGTTGGAATATATAAGGCGGACAGTATACT
>Ga0307511_10001264_pt1 | contig 26763 bp, 17 predicted proteins | sample 13_EM_MG_FD_200266 | JGI IMG/M metagenome (GOLD analysis project Ga0307511, IMG submission 200266) | Populus trichocarpa ectomycorrhiza microbial communities from riparian zone in the Pacific Northwest, United States - 13_EM | ecosystem: Host-associated > Plants > Roots > Unclassified | place...
AGACCAATAGGTTTTATTAATGCACCATCCATGTACCAACACCAGGGTGGTATCTCCCCTGCCGGTATCTGTATAATCGATTTTAACACCGTGATTGTCTATTGCTATCTTGTCTGATGAAGGCAGTTTGGAATCTGTGTTAGCGTTATTGCAGGAAAGTAGAAGAACAATAACCATGTCGGCGGATAATAAACTAATTAATTTTCTCATGAGATCAGTTGGGTGCCCGCCCCGCGATCCGGGCGTTTAAAGTTAGAGAAGCAAATTAAAAAAATTCCTCATTGACCGTTAGTCCCAAAAGAGAAATAAAAGTTAAGAATAGATGCATCCGCCAGTCGCAGGTAAAAAAAACGGCCATTCATACAGAATGGCCGGTCCTCTGAAAAATGATCTATGGATGAGCGCTTAGCGTAAGATTATGCCGTCGCCAATTTGGCGCGCTTAACGGGAGGCGCCGCCATCTTACCCAGCATGATCGTGGCGGATTGCAGGGCCCCTTCGACCCATCCCTGCGCATCAGAATATGCTTCTCCGCATATATGAAGTGGAATATCCTTGATGGGATGTGTGATCTGATCTTTGACTTCCCAGCTTTTTGCGCCGATATTCCAGCTATTCCATCCTCCGCCGAAAGGATCCTGGCCCCAGTCGCGGAAGGCGGCGTTATTGACGACCGGCGTATGCGGAAGGCCGTGCATGATCTGTAGTTGCCGGGCTACTTCTTTCACCATAGCTGTAGGGGCCTGGTACTGGTACCATTCCAGGGAGGCGTCTTCCTTGCGCCGGACCCCTTCAAAGGGCTGCTCCACTTTACCATTTGGCAACCCTAATTTCCAGGCTTGTCCCCGTTGAGGGCGCAACCCGTCCCAGAAACCGGTATTATCGCCGTCGTCATAGCTGGCCAGCAGCATGGCTTCTCCTTCGCGGGCCGGAGTTCCGTCATTCTTTGGCCAATAGTAGGTTTGACGTACCGGCAGGTCGGTAACACTGCGGCCTGCTTCCACGGGAACAAATTTTCCGTCCGGCCCTGTGTATCCGGCTGCCAGCCACCAGGGATTGGAATAGGTGGTGAACAGTTTGAAAAGCGGTCTTGGCGTTACACTGGAGATCAGGGGTTGTATCGTTTGCAGTAAGGGGCAGGTGGGCATCAGCAGGTCCAGCGAACGGCGGGGCATAGCTAGTATCAGCGTGCCTGCGGTGATGCCTTCCCCGTTCACTTTTAATTCGAATCCCCCATTTTGCCACTGAAATCCTTCCAGTTTGGCTTTCAGCCGGATCTCCCCGCCCAGCGCGGTGAAAAGAGCTCCTAATGTCTTCGGCACCTGTTGGAAGCCGTTCTTAAAGCCCTTGTATTCAGGGTTGATTCCAAAATCGGAAAGATACCAGGGAATGGCGTCTGCTGCATTCCAGTTGCATAGTGTGCTGTCATATCCTCCGGCATCCATGCTGAACTCGTAGGCTTCCCCGCTGATCACCTGGTACAAGATATTCCAGAAACCCTGTTGATAGAGGGGCTTGCCATTAAAAATGGCATTCTTTGCCATTTGTCGCCGTTGATCTTCGTTAAGTGCAGGATTGGTTATGCCGGGAACGATTTGTTCAATGGCATTTACGATGATGGCTCCCGGTGAGCTACCGGTTTCCAGGAACGAAAGCCGGTAAGGCACTTTTCCCGGCGCTGTTGTGAAGTCGGCAAGACGGAGATATACTCCCCGCAGATAGGCGATGTTCTGGGGCTCATCTACCGGGAAATCGTACTTTTCGATTTTTTTCCCGACAGGGAGCTGCTTGTTCAGTTCATCGATGAGATGAACGACAAGTGGTTGCCCGTTTTCAAGGATACGCATGCCGCCCAGTTCGGCAACCATATTGGGAATATGGGGTGGTGTGACGGAAAGCAACCGGCCTCCGATATGGTCTCCTCCTTCAAAAAGGACTATTTTCTTCTCAGGGAACTTTTTTTTCAGGGTCCAGGCACTGTAAAGGCCGGATACCCCTCCGCCAACAATGGCGATGTCAATTTTTTCATTTTTCATACAACAGCCTCTTTTTATTTATTGCAGGAGGTACTGCATGGTTTTATGGTGATGAAATAGGATGCTGGTTATCAGAATAAGGAAGGCGTATTAGGCGGAATCGCCGAATGGCCGTTGCCGTTTCCGCTGGAGAAAGCAACTCCCCTGACGGCGTCCTTATGGAAAAAATCAAGGGGTGGTTGTTCCTGGTAGCGTTTGTACATTTCGGTGAACAAGGCCTGATCCGTGGCAGGTGTTGCGGGGGGATCCTGAGCTGTATGAATATCAAGTACGTAGGACCGGTTATTGGTCAGCACATAATCAATTCCCCGTTGAATGGCGGCTAATACATCGGCCGGCTTTTTTACTACTTCTCCCTGATCTACCCCGAAGGTTTTGGCTACCGCTACAAAATCAAACCGGGGCCGGTCGATCCGCAGGTATTCCGGGTCATTGGTGGCCGGATGCCAGTTGTAACCTGCAGCGCTGCCGTAGGCGCCTATTACCTGTTGGAGCCCCAACTGCAACGTGTGGTATTCGTGATTATTCGTGATGATATAGAGCACCCCCAGCTTTTCATGGGCGGCGGTCCAGTAGACCTGCGGATAGAAAAGGGAAGACCCATCCCCTACTGCATTGACGACTAATCGGGTCGTAATTCCCTGAACACCTTTGGGCTCCAGTTTTATTCCCAGGGAAGCGGGCATAGACCAGCCGAGGGACCCGCCGGCCACACAATAGTAGCTGATGGGCTGGGCTCCTTTTGTGCCGAATGGAAGAAGGTACTGAAAAGGAGCGCCATCGGATACGGCCTCATGCACATAGACGAATTGATCCTCCAGTCCTTTGGAAAGAACCGTCTCCCGGAGAGCGTCGGCGATGACTACGCCCCAGACTTCCGGCTGCTTCATGGCTTCCTTTTTGTATTGGTCCCATTTCTGCCGGCGTTCGGCTGCCAGTACGGCCAGGTGTTTATTGCGTTCTGCCGCTCCGGGTACCTTGAGTTCGCGGATATGATTGTTGAGATAGGGCAATGAGGCCTTAATATCTCCCAGGACGGCTGCCTCCCCATAATAATTCTTGCCGATGTCCCAGGTATTGTTGGTGAGATATACCTGTTTAACATGATCGGGGATCAGGGGACCATCGGAATATTTAAAGACTGCCAGTTGCGCCTGGGCGCCAAAGCCTACCAGGAAAGCCACGTCATGCTGGCTGAAAACCTGTTGGATACCTTGCTGAGAGCCGGGAAGCTCCCCCTGCCAATGAATATCATCGTTGGGGAAATTCGCCACGCTGCTAAAGGACTGCAACAGAACCGGCGCGCCCAGCAACTCCGCGAGTTCCTGCATCTCTTTCCAGGCGCCGGCATAGCCTACTGCATCTCCGGCAATGATAATAGGATTTTTCGACTTTGCCAGTATCCCGGCGGATTGGCGGATGCCATCCAGGTCTCCGATAAAATGAGGAGAGATCCTTGTAATTCCTTTGATGGCAGCATGCTCGTTGATACTACACATCATGAATTCCCAGGGGATGGAGAGGAATACCGGGCCGTTCGGTGGCGCCATAGCCTCCTTAAAAGCCCGTTGCAGCACCAGGGGAATCTCCTCCGGAGTACGGATCTCATGGGCCCATTTGGTATATTGTCTGGCAAGATCCACCAGGTTGGAGGCGAGCAGGGGCTCCTGGGTGACCAGTTCATTCTGTTGCTGGCAGCATAGGATCACCAGGGGCGTTTGGGAACGGCAGGCATTAAAAAGATTGCCGATGCCATGTGCTATACCGGGAGTGACATGTACGACGACGATGCCGGGCTTGCCTGTCATTCGGGCGGACCCCATCGCGGCCCCTATGGCGATGTTCTCGTGCAGGCATTCAATATAACGCACGTTGTTCTCCGGATAGGAGGTACCGTCGATAATGGGAATTTCATTCGTACCGGGCACACCAAAAATGTAATGAATGCCCAGCTCTCTCAGCACGTCGAATACATAATCCCGGGCCCACCGTTGCCGGGGGGCGTTCGTTTTTTGTTTGGGAGACTGGCCTGAAATCGTTTTGCCGGGGTTGGGCTTGATGGGCGACGAGGTGGTCGCTTCGGAGGTTTTACCGCTCTGTTTCATGAAGTGATGTTTTGTGGTTTAATGGAGATGATTCAATACCGGAAACAGGTCTTACTCATTTTGGTACGGGATGTCAGGCATGAATATTCATGCAGAGGTCATTCCCCATGATGGGATAATAATTCTAACTTGATGGTAACGACTGGAAGTACTACTAAATCTTTGCCCTTTGCAGATTGTCTTGATGGGGCATAACGTATGAGGAAGAATTCTATACTAAGGTGCGCTATTTTTTCTTACTCACCAAAAAATTTGCTGTCACGAGGGAAAGAAGAGACGGAGGCGGCCCGGATGGCGGATAACTATCGACAAGAGAAAATAAGCGGCGACAACAAGATCCAGCCAGCCAAACCAATTTCCCCACCGGCTGTAAAATGTGGGGCCTGCAGCAGGCCCTGTTGTTCCTGTTAAAGAGGCGCTCTTCCCATCTTCACTATTGGCTTCGGCCAGTACCCTTCCACGGTCATCGCTGATCGTTAGCCTCCCTTCCCGGGCATTTCTGACGAGGCTAAAGCCATTCTCGACAGCCCGCATCATGGCGATGCGGGAGTGCAGCCAGCCATCCCGGTTAAAATCCCAGGCAGGTACATACAGGATGGAAGCGCCCAGGCGCCGGTAACCGCTGATATACCTTTCATAATCCAGGTCTTTGCAAATGGCCACCCCGGCGGTATTGCCGTCCTGCGTGAAGCAGCCGGGGGCTTTGCCCGGAACAAACCCTTCGATGACCTCTCCCTCGAACAAATTCACTTTCCGGTAGTTCAGGAGCAGTTGCCCGTCCGGTGAAATTACCCAGGCCTGACATTCCGGGTGATCTTTATACATGCGGGTAACCCCTGTGATGATCGTTATCCCTAACTGACGGGCTGCATCCTGGAAAAGCCCTGTAATGACCTGCCCGGAGGAGTCGGATACCGGGATGCCTTTTTCAGGCAATAGGATGACTTTAGCGCCCTGGCCGGCAAGGGTCTTCACTTCCTGCAAGTAAAGGTGCGCCAGTCGCGATGGTATTTCCGGGCGCGGATCATGCATATTGCTGTGTGCATTTTTGGAAAGAGCCGCCAGCCCTACGGCTATGTTCTTTTGAGGCTGTCCGTCGTACAGGCGAAAGAGTCCATAGGATAATACGATGACGAGGAGGATCCCTGCCGGCAGGATAGAATGCCTGATCTTCTTCCCCTGGCGATGGTAATAAATAGCAAGGGCAATGACGGAGGGAACATAGCTTACCAGGAACGTGATACCCAGGACCCCGGTGATCGAGGCCAGTTGTACGAGGGGAAGGAAATTACTCTGCGTGTAAGCGATGCTGCCGATCGTGCCGTCGCGGGAAAGCAGGAATTGAAGATATTCAAAGGCCGTCCACAGAACGGGATAAGCAAAGATTGCAGCGGCCGGCGGAGCGACCTTTGTCATTTTCCGCGTAGCAATGATGACCAGCCCAAAGGCGAGCGGGAAAAAAAGGGTAAAAACCAATACCAGCGGCAGGGGCAGTACAGCATGCAAATAAGAAAGCCAGCTGAGCCGGCCTGTTAAAAAGGCGATAAATGCTATTCCGAAAGCCCGGATACCGGAGGTCTGCACCGACAACAACAATACGGGGATGGGTGCCAGCCAGAGCGCCCACCAGGCATGGAGGGAAAGATCGAAGGCTGCATACCAGCATAGGCCTGAAAAAAGGATCCCGGTAATAGTTCGGGCGGCAGAAGGTCTGTTATGGAAACTATCCGATTGCTTAGATGGGTTCATGGGACCAAAGCTAGTTTGTTCGACCGGCTCAAAATTGTAAATTTTAGACAGGCTGATAACGGATCAGGAAATCGGCAATCGTATGCTCCCCCGGCTGAAAGGCGCCGGGAGCCGTACCTGCGTACCGGTGAAAATCCCTGATGAAATGCGATTGATCATAATAGCCGCAGGCATGACTGATTTTTGTCAGCGGGGCCTTTTTATATTGACCGATCTGACGGATCGCCGCATTAAAGCGGATGATGCGACAATATTGTTTGGGTGTATAGCCTACCGTTCGTTTAAAGGCGCGTTCCAGTTTTTTATAGTACCAGCCGGTTTGTTGACAGATCGTGTGAATGGAGAGTTCGTCGGGATGGTCCCGGATCAGGGTAAGGGCCGAATTGACAATGTCCTGGTCCATTGGCAGGTCCCTTAGCAGGCCGGTCAATAATTGTTCCAGCAAAAGGATCTTTTGTAAGTCACCGGGTTGTTCCTGCAGTCTTTCTTCCCATTGGTGTATATCTATGCCCAGGACATCTTCGGCAGGGACCATCCTGTTCAGGAGGTCGGATATGGGCATAGCCGTGAAGGCTGCCAGGCCGCCGGGCCGGAACCGGATACCCAGCATATCGGTGCAGCCAGTCGGGCGGCCGAAATAGATCCGGTCCCGTTGGCCCATAAAATGAACCCTGCTGACCCTATAGCCTTCGGGAGAGTCCGGACGGATCAGCCAATGAAAAGGCCTTCCGAAGTGGAAGATCATTTCCACGCGGCCTCCCGGTATCAGGCTCTCTTCACCTGCTGCTATCCCGGAGCTGCGGCAGACCCAGTAACACTCGACAAGACGGGATAACCGGGGCCCTGGTGGATATTGATGATAGAAAATCATATACTTCTTCAAGATACGAAAATTAAGAGTCGGATGTTATCTTTGGTATCTGCCCCCATTAACCTAACTCATCCAGTCATGAATCGAATACTCAAAGACAGAAGTTTCCAGCTTTCTATTATTCTGACATTTATTTTTTTAAGCTCAGGCATCGCCTATTTATTACTGGGGCTTGCGGAATATAGCTGGATACTTTTCGGCTTGCTGCCGATCGTCCTGGGAATTGCCATCGGCGCCTTACCCAGCAGAAAACTGGCATATGTCGGGGCGGGGATCAGCGTGGTGCTCTTTCTTTTCCTTCTGCTGATCGGACAATTGTCGGGGTTCATTTGCGTCATCATGGCACTGGGGCTCTTGATCCCGTTTGTTTTTCTGGGGACAGTGATAACTCATTTAGTTAAGCGCTATAAGGCAATTAAAGAGTCGGAAAAATTACCCGTCCTGATATTACCCTTGGTGATATTTCTAATAGCTGCTCCGATAGAAAGATTTATAAAAGGGACCCAAAAACAGATCGTGGAAGTTAAGACGGAGCAAATTTTTAATTATACCCCGGAACAGGTGTATGATGCCATCAAATCGGTGGACACACTGGTGGCGGAGAAACCCTTTTTAATGAAATTTGATCTGCCGGTGCCTACTAAATGCGTCCTGGAGAAAGAGGCCGTCGGCGGGATACGGACCTGTTACTTTAAAGGGGGCAACCTTAGCGGTGGAGACTTTGGCGGCGGGACGATTACAGAGAAAATCACCCAACTGGAAAGAGGGAAGGTTCTAAAAATGGATGTAACCGACTACAACCTTATCGGGCGTAAATGGCTTGGTTTTAAAGAAGCCATTTATTATTTTGAAAAGGTCGGAGAAAGAAGCTGCAAACTGACAAGGATCACCACCTATACTTCCGAATTGACGCCGAGGATCTACTGGGAGCCCCTGGAGAAAATGGGCATTCGCCAGGAACATGACTATGTGTTTAATAATTTGTTAAATGATCTGAAGCGGAAGTATGGGAAGTGATCGTGCTTAAACTGTTTTATGAGTAAAAAACTCTACAATAAAAGTATAATTGCCTGATATTAAGGTGGCATCTCCTTTGCAAAGATAGATTGAACTAAAATCTATTTTATGCAATTTACAATCATGCACAAGCTAACCGGTGTATGTCTCCTTGCAGGCTTCAGTATTTGTGGAATGATTGCCTGTAATAGTGACGATTATCGGTCATCTGACAGCAAGAACTCTTCTGATAGCAGTAGTATAAGTGGAGGCAATATCAACTCAGCCGACAGTGCTGCGAATACTGCCGCTTCGAAAACGGCTAAAGCTGTTCACAAAAAGGGAAAGACATCCGTTATGATGCCCATGGGTAATAAGGAAAAAATGGTAATGGATAGGGAAGGTGTATACAACAATGCGGAAGTGATGCCCGAATTTCCAGGAGGACAGGATGCATTGGCCAATTACGTGAATAATCATGTAGAATATCCTCAGCAGGCCGTCGATGATAATACCACCGGTACGGTAAAGGTATCTTTTGTTATCGATGAAAAAGGGAAAGTGACGGGAGCTCAATTGATGAATGGAAATGGCGGGAAAATAGGAAATGGTTTAGATGAAGAGGCATTGAGAGTGGTGAATGATATGCCAGCATGGAAACCGGGAAAAGTAAAAGGGAAGAGTGTGAAGACGAGATTGGAATTGCCGATCACCTTCCAGTTTGAAGCGTAAAGATTTGTGTAAAAAAAAAACCGGGGTTATACCCCGGTTTTTTTTATTAGTTACCGTTACGCGGATCCGGTTTAGTTTTTAGCTGATACTCCTGCGGCGGCACTTCCCCTGCCAGATTCTTCACGAAATAATCCCAGCGGCGACGTGTCATATACAGGGAATTGGCGCCATAGCCATGTGCGCTATTGGGAAATACTACCAGATCAAAATCTTTATTGGCCTTAACCAGGGCCTCCACCACCAGCAGCGTATTATACGGCGGCACATTATTATCCATCAATCCATGGGCCAGCATCAGCTTGCCTTTCAGGTTCTTTGCATAGTTCTGGTTAGCCTGTGCTTCATAATTGGAGCCGCCTTCTTTTTGCGGGACCAGCAGGCCATCGTAGCGCTCACCCCAGTCGTCCTCATAGTTCCTGTTATCGTGATTTCCGGATTCGGAAATTCCCACTTTAAAGAAATCAGGATAGCGGAACATGGCCGTCGCCGTGGCAAATCCTCCACCGGAATGACCCCATATGCCAATACGGTTGGTGTCGATATAAGGATAACGCTGCGCTAATTGCCGTATGCCTGAGACCTGGTCCGGCAGTGTGTTCTCGGCCATGTTGCCATAGCTCATATCATGATAGCTCTTCGACCGGTAAGGATTGCTGGTGCCTTCGATCTCCACCACAATAAATCCTAATTCAGCCAGCGCCTGGTTGTCCCCTCTTGCAGACTGGAAGGACCAACTGCCTACACTCCCACCCTGGGGGCCGGGATAAATATAATCGATGAGGGGATATTTTTTGTTGGCATCCAGGTTGGAAGGGGTGAATAATAGCCCATACAAGTCTGTCTGTCCGTCGTGTGCTTTGATTACAATCGGGGTCGGCGGCTTCCAGCCGGTGGCGGTCAGCCTGGAAAGATCCGTTTTTTCCAAATTGGTAATGAGTTTGCCGTCCAGGTTGCGCAGGACGGTAACGGGCGCCACGTCGGGCTGGGAATAGCTGTCAATGAAATACTTTTCAGAGGGCGATAAAGTAATATGGTGATTCCCTGCCTCCGGAGTGAGCAAGGTGAGATGCTGTCCGTCGAACCCGATCTTATAGAGTTGACTGAAATAGGGATTGCCTGGCTCACGCCCTGTGGCCGTGAAATAGATGATCCTCTTTTTTTCATCTACTTTAATCAGGTCGGCTACGACCCATTCCCCTTTGGTGACCTGGTTTTTCAGCTTTCCGGTCGTCGCATCGTACAGATAAAGATGCCCCCAGTTGTCGCGTTCGGAATACCAGATAATCTCATTGGATTTGTTCAGGTATTGCCAATTGATGCTGCTGCGCCCTGACTCATACTGTGTGGCGACGGTTTCTTCAAACACTTCACGGATACTTCCAGTAGCCGCATTGGCGATGCGAAACTTCTCCTGTTTATGGTCCCGGGAAGTGGAGACAAAGGCTAACTGGGAAGCGTCCTCATTCCAATTCACATCGTCAAAACCGGTGCCTCCACAGGATATATCGTCGCAAAGCGTCCCCCTGCGCGGGTCGGGCTGCATCTGCATAACGATCACTTTCGGAGTATCCACATTAATGATAACCCGCTGAATCGTGATGATGTCCTTATCTCCCGGCAGCGGATATTTCCATGAACGCAGCGTAGGCTTACCTACGTTAGTCGTCACCAGGTACATGTCGCTTACATTCCGCTGGTCCTGTTTGTAGGTGGCGATCTTCCTGGAATCTGGCGACCAGAGCAGGATTGGCTTGTCGCTGCTCTTCCAGCCGGCATTATCCGTAGCATAGCCGAAATCTTTAACCCCATCCGTGGTAAGCTGCGTTTGTTGTTGCGTAGTAAGGTCGCGGGTCCATAAATTGTAATCTTTGATAAATACGACCTTTTTACCGTCAGGCGAACCTATTTCATTAGCTACTGATTTTCGGGTGCTGTCCGTTCCGGCGGTATCTTCGGTACATTCGTAGGTTTGAACGCTGCATTTCCATCTTTTACCGTTCGCCTGGAACTGGGCATATTTATGGTCGGCCGAGAAACGAAAAGTCTGAAATGGCAGTGCGGATGCCTCGTATTTTTTACCGCTTGCCGCTGATAGCGCCGATGCCAGCTTTTGATGGTCAAAAGCGGGAGAACGGCGGCCTTCCGCCGGGTCTACCATTATAAATTCACTACCCTGCGGAGTTAAGGTCCGGTACCAGAACCAGTCACCGGATAGCCAGTTGGGATGTACGTTGCTGTGATCCACCAGGGCCTCGGTATTATAGATCATCAGACTTTCCGCATGTTCGTAATCTTTTGCGGTTACAACTTTTCCCTGCTGTGCCTGTGCGCCTGTCGCGAATGTAAAACATATAACGACCAATAAACATTTAGTCATGATTGAAATGGAGGTTGTTTAAGGTATCAATAGTCTCCGAAAACGGAATGTACCGCAAATTAATTGATTTCTTCTATATCTGTTAATGGGCGGACTTCGTTAACCGGGCTGCTTCCACATGCCGGAGAGCCGTTACATATCTTTGGAGTTTGCTGCCGGGTAGCCCGATATCCGGCGATCTAACCGGTTTGTCTACGGTATCCATCAAAAAAGAGCAGTCGCCACCAAATTTTATCTGTGCTACTCCATGGCATCCCTGGCATCCGCCCATAGATAAAAATTTTCCCTGATATAAGCTATTCGGCTGCCCGTTAAAAGGCGTTCCTATGCCGCTCCCATGGAAATCGGCCAGCGTGGGATCGGATTCAACTACATAGTTGGCCAGGAAAAAGTTGAAGGAGGTAGTGTCGTTGGTTGGCGTATCCTGGACCCCTACCAGCCGGTAATACTGCCAGATGGAGCGTGGATTCTTTTTCTTCAATAACCTGTGCACGAATGCCGTGGAAGAATCAACGACGGCGGGGATCGGGTGCAGGCGGGGGTATTGTGCCTGGATGGATCCTGAGTCATTGCCGTGCTGATCCAATAATAGATACCCCATATCATCTCTTTCTACCTTTACGTGCTCAAAAGTGGCAAAGACAAAATTCGGGTGATTCTGCGTCTTATGAATGATATGAAGCCCGATAAGCGCATATGTTTTGTTGACTGAAAAAATGCTGCCATGAGGCCCTGGGGCGTAAACAATCACTTTACGGGTGAAAAAGGTGGACGCATCATCTTGCGGCACCAATTCTCTCCAGGCTGTTTTTACTTCCATAGCTCCGGTATAGGTCTGTCCATTGCCCCCGGGAATGGGCGCTCCTCCGCAAGGCAGGCACAGCACTTTCTTTTCAGGAGGACAGTTGCAGGACGTGCCTGCGCCGGGATAATAGGCGGAATCCGCGTTGATATTATTCACATTATTGGTCGTAGCCGCCAGTAATTGTGCCTTGGTAGGATAATTGCGCAACAGGTATTCATACTCTTCCCTGTTCGCTTTAGCCTGATAAAGAACCTGGAGTTCTTTCCCATAGGACCCTACATGCGCGTATACGTTGCAGGAGCCGATCTCGTTGTTCTCATCCAGGTTATCAAAGAGCGTGAAACTGGTTCCGGGGGCAGGGATCGGTTGGTAGATATAGTTATAATGCGGAGGGTTATCAAAGGGTAGCATATGATCATTGCCTGGCCTAAGCTCCGAACGATGCGCATAGGTTTCCCATAGGGCCAGGTCCGGATAGGGCATGCTGTCTCTGTCATAGGACCAGGACAGATCGGGGATGTCCCTTTTCCCAACGGTACGATAACCGGACTTCCAGTTCAGCGCGAGGAACTCATTCCAGGCAAAGGATACTTTCTGTTCCGGAGTGGCATTGAGGACCAGTTCTTTGGGAGGAGTCGGCAGGAATTGAATATTGAAGACATAATTATTTTTATTGCCGGAGGTATTACTGCCGGAGGTTTTGCTGTTGGCGCTACTGTCTGCTCCGGCGGCGGCTTTTTCATTAGAGGATGACTGACAGCAGATAAAGATGCAGATCCCTGTAATGATCAATATTAGGATAAAGATAATTCTTCTCATAAGATAAGTGGTTTAGCTGTTCCCCGTTCAAGTTTACCATTGGGAACATCAATGTCGGGGATGATGATCAATTGACCTTTATGCGGGAAACTTGCCCATCCAGCCCATCATTCCTGATAAAAGTTACCCGCACATACTCATCTTCATACGTGCGTTCAAAAGTATCAACGATATATTCAGGGGTCGCCCTTTTAATGTTAACGATACAGAAATCCTCGTTAGTCGAACCGGAAGGCGAGTCATACATCCGGATCTCGCAGCCTGGCCGGACGTTATATAATTTAGCAGATCGGATTGAATCATTATTTATCGGTCTGAAATCCTGACCAGGGCTGTCCTCAACAGACTGAACAAGATCCTGCGTTCCGTTGTTGCCTTGATAAAATGCGATAACTCCCATAAAATAATTATTAAAGGTTAATAAAATAAGATTACCTGAGCTGCGCCGGCTGTTTGCAGGATAATGACCTATACGTTGAAAAGAGATTTCTTTTCTCTGCTACTAATCGGTTGGAAAAAATTAGGGTTGGGCGGGGAAGAATAATGGTAAAATATGTGAGCGACGAGGAAGAAAGATCAGAAGGGTGTATTAAAATTAAGAAACATTTCCATTCAAACAAAATTATTTCTGTTATTATTTTATCAGGCTGCTCTTAATTCACCTGTTTGGCTATGCGATATTATAAAGCGGCCGGGTACTTATTGGCCGCCATATTTTTTTTTCAGAAAATCAACCGTACCTCTTATCAGGGTTTCCAGAATGCCGAGGTCGATATCTTCCAGTTTTTTGACGTTCAGGCATCCCTTCCCCGCCTTGTGCTTTCCTAATTTTTTCAGCAGCTCGTCCCGGCCGGGGATGGGCGCCAGGACATATAGGGAGATATTTTGTTTTCGAGGGGAAAAGCCGATGATGCACATATCTCCTTCATGACCACTGTCATATTTGTAATGATATTGGCCGAAGCCGATGATAGCAGATCCCCACATTTTGGGTGGTAACCCGGTGATTTTCTTTATTAATTTGATAAGAGTATGGCAGTCGGTCCGCACTTTTTCGTCGGGGACTTTGTCTAAAAAGGATTCCACGGATTGTTCCGTAACTTTTGTTTTTAGATCAGCCATCGGAGCTTTTTTAAGGCACTTATAATTTAGTTTGCAGGTAAACTTACATTAACTTAGGGAGAAATTAAACTTCTTTCATGAAAAGACTTGTCGTTTCCTTATGGGCAATTTTAATTGCCTTTGCAGCCCTCTCGCAGACCATTCCCGAAAAGCTGGACACCTTGCTGGTAGCCTATGCAAAACATAACTCTTTCAATGGATCGGTACTGGTAGCCCGGAAAGGGACTATTTATCTGCAAAAAGGCTATGGTTATAAAAACGTTAAAGCAAATACGTGGAATGATGATCATACTATTTTCCAGATAGGGTCCATCACCAAGCAGTTTACTTCGGCTATTATCCTGCAGTTACAGGAAAAAAACAAACTTTCGTTACAGGATAAACTGTCCAAATACATTCCGGATTATCCGCGGGGAAATGAGATCACCATTGAAAATCTGCTTACCCATACTTCGGGTATCTATAATTATACGAATGACCGGGCTTTTATGGAAAAAGAAACTACCAGGCCAATTAGCCGGGATAGCCTGATCGCCCGCTTTAAAAACAAACCGTTGGATTTTACCCCCGGGGAAAAATTCAGTTACAGTAATTCCGGTTATATTTTGCTGGGATATATTATAGAAAAGGTGACGGGTAAATCTTATTTCCAGGCAGTGAGAGCGCATATTTTTCAGCCTTTGCAGATGGAACATTCCGGCTTTGACTTTGCCGGATTGAACAACCCTGATAAGGCTACCGGCTATATTTCGCCGGCATCCTATCTGCCGGCTGACATCGTTGATTCTTCGGTGTCATTCGCGGCAGGTGCCATCTATACCACCGTAGGAGATCTGTACAAATGGGACCGGGCCTTGTATACGGGCCGGATCATCAGCCAGGCCAGCCTGCAAAAAGCCTTTACTCCCTATAAATCAAAATATGGCTATGGCTGGGGCATTGATTCAGCAGATGGTAAAAAAGTGGTGGAGCATGGCGGCGGTATTCCAGGTTTTGTATCGTTTATCCGGAGAGTGCCGGAGGAGGAAACCTGTATTATTTTGTTCAGTAACAGGTCATCGCCTGCTCTTGCAAAAATAGCTACAGACATCAATGCGCTGTTGAACGGTAAAGAAGTTGAGTTGCCAAAAGCGAGAAAAGAAATTACCCTGGATACGGCCGTCCTGCGTCAATACCTCGGTGAATATGAATTAGCTCCGGGATTTATTATAACGATCACACTTGAAAATGGGAAACTGGTCAGCCAGGCCACGGGTCAGGGAAAGGCTGAATTGTTACCAGAAAAAGACGATTTCTTTTTTTTGAAAATAGTCGATGCACAGATAGCATTCATAAAAGGAGCCGACGGTAAAATAGAAAAAATGGTACTATACCAAAATGGCCGGCAGATTCCGGGTAAAAAGATCAAATAATTGCACTATATTTCCCGGAACTCTACCGTATGGACCTGCACTTATTTAAAAAATTACACGCCGAAGGGCTGATTGCTGACGATTCTTTGCAGAAGATAACAGCCCTGGAAGAAGGCCGTCTTTTTTCCCTGCATTGGGAGCTAAAAATCCTGCTATACCTGGGAGTCACTTTACTCAGCGGAGGATTGGGCGTCCTCGTATACAAGAACATTGATACGATCGGCCATCAGGCTATTTTGAGTTTTATAGCGCTGGTCTGCGCCGGCTGCTTTTATTATTGCTTTCGAAAAAAAATGCCGTTCACCTTTTTCAAAGTACCGCCGCCCAATGCATTCTTTGATTATATCCTCCTCCTTGGCTGCCTTACCTTTATTACGTTTATCGGCTACCTGCAATTTGAATATACCTTTTTTGGCAATGCCTACGGCCTGGCCACCTTCATCCCTATGGTCGTTTTGTTTTTCAGCGCTTATTTTTTTGATCATTTGGGAGTGCTGAGCCTGGCCATCACCAACCTGGCTGCCTGGGCCGGCATTGCCGTAACACCCCTGCGCATACTGAAAGAAAATGATTTTGCCAGTGAACGGCTGATCTATACGGGCGTGGCCCTGGGAGTATTGCTGATATTGGCGGGGCTGACCAGCGAACGCAGGAATTTTAAGAAGCATTTTGAATTTACCTATACCAATTTCGGGACGCATATCCTGTTCATCTCCGGTCTGGCCGGCTTGTTCACCGATGACAGTATCTACCTGCTTTGGTTCATATGGCTGCTGGGGATAGCTTATCTTTTTTATCGCCAGGCCCTGAAAAAGAGGTCCTTTTATTTTTTGCTGATCATCGCCTTATATCTGTATATCGTGCTCAGCTATGTGGTGATAAAATTGCTCATGCAAATGAGTGCCGCCGGCCTGACTCCCATCTACATCGGGCTGTTGTACTTTATCCTTTCCGCCATAGGGTTGATACGCATATTAATTAAGCTTAATAAAAAAGTGCAAGCTCATGATAGCCTATAACCGTATAGATCTGGATAACGGGATCATTCAGGAACAGGCAGATGAGGCGCTGGCTAAAAATTGTATGGGTCCGGAAGAAAATACGCAGATCAGGGTGAAATATCCTGTTGCGTTTTATACCCCTGATATTTACATCCGTATCGGGTTATTTTTACTGACAGTCGTTATTGTGATTTTCTCTTTAGGCCTGTTGTCGTTGATGATGCTCAGCTCTACGGGAGAGCACGGATATGGAGCTGTCCTGGTCTTCTACGGACTTGCCTGTTATGGCATGTTGGAATACATGGTATACAGTAAGAGACATTTCCGGTCGGGAGTGGATGATGCCTTGCTGTGGATGGCCGTTAGTCTGATCGCAACGGGTATAGCCTGGTCTACCTACCCTACTATCGGTGCGCTAATGTATTGCCTGGTTGTTTTTATTTTGACGCTATATGGCAGCCTGCGTTTTGCGAACTGTATAATGTCTTTAGTGGCGTATGCTGCTTTGCTGGGTTTTGTTTTCAACGTTGCGGCGGAATTGGGTCCGATGGGGAAGACGCTCCTTTCTTTCCTGGTAATGGCTGTTTCCGTGGCGACTTACTTTTTTAGTACGAGCCTTCATTCAAATGAGCGGTTCAGACACTATGGAGCTTGTCTGGTGCTGATAAGAGCAGCCAGCCTTCTCAGCTTCTACCTGGCAGGCAATTACTTTGTCGTGCGGGAATTGAGCATTAGTATGTTGGGGCTGTCCCAGGAGCCAGGGGCATCGATTCCGCTCGGTTGGTTATTCTGGATTTTGACGGTGGCCACTCCCCTCTTTTATATTTACCGGGGTATACAGAAAAAAGATCCTGTTTTCTTATGGGCCGGTCTGGGGTTGATAGCTGCAGCGGTGTTTACCATAAGACATTATTATAGTGTATTACCTTTGGAATGGGCGTTGGTGATTGGCGGCATACTCTTAATAGCCGTTTCTTATACACTCATTAAATACCTGCGAATACCACGATATGGGTTTACTTCTGAAGAAGTGGATGAGCAGCATTTATTAGCCAATCTCCATATCGAGTCGCTGGTGATTGCGGAAACTTTTGCGCCTGCAGCGTCACCGGCTTCCAATGATTTTCAGTTTGGCGGAGGCTCCGGCGGAGGTGGTGGGGCCGGTGGACAGTATTGAAAAATTCCAGCCACCTCGGCCCGCATTAAAATAAAATTAAAATGAATATATCCTTTTTACCGGCAAAACCGGTTTGAAAATCATGCAGCCGGGCCAATGCCCATCTTTCTCCGGTATTCGGTTCGTTTTTAATAGCACGTCAGATTTAAAACCCATTAAAATCAGGCATCAGCAAGGAATTTACTTTTTCTTTTATAAAAATTCTATCACCTTTGTGTCAAGCCGGTCTTCCTCTCCTGGAAGGCCGGTGTCTCTTACTCCACTGCCTGGAAATTTTTAAGGAAAACTCACCCTTGGCGACACTGTTCCTATGTGGGAACCAGAGGGTAATCTATTTAAAAGATCCTGACAAGAATATGCTAAAAATTACAGCGGTAGTGAAGTTTCCCATTTTTTTTATCGGCTTTATCGGTAGTTCATTCGTTACCTTTTCGCAAACAGCGCCAAAGAGTGCTCTTTCGGACTCCGGTCAGGCCCTGACACTCGATCAGTGTGTGGCATATGCCTTGAAGAATCAGCCGGCCCTTCATCAATCGCTGATCGGTACGGATATAACAAGGGCTACCAATGCCATCAACCTGGCCGGATGGCTTCCCCAGGTAGGCGTCAGTGGCAACCTGACCCATTATCTTGCGTTACCCACTGCCTTCGTTAAGAACTCGTCCACCAACAGCACGGTGCAACAAAAGACGGGTGTTATCAATACTGCCATCCCTGTACTGTCCGCCACGCAGACAATCTTCAACCCATCCCTTATATACGCGTATAAAGCCGCTCCTTTATACATTCAGCAGTCCGAACAGATCACGGACAGCGTTAAGATCAATATCGTGGCAGGAGTCAGCAAGACTTTTTATGGTCTGCTGCTCACGCTCGAACAGATCAATGTGCTGAAAGAAGACACCGCCCGCCTGGCCAAGAACGTACAGGACACCTATCATCAATATGTTGGTGGTATCGTCGACGAAACGGATTACAATGAGGCCCAGATCACCTTGAATAACTCGAAAACCCAGTTGAAAACGGCTATAGAAAATATCACCCCTCAATACGCCGCTCTCAAACAGGTCATGGGCTTTCCTCCCGAACAACAATTTAACGTCAGCTTCGATACCCTTCAGATGATGAAAGATGTCGCCTTCGATACGACCCAGCAACTGCAATATCCCAAACGCATAGAGTTTCAGCAGCTCCAGACTTCGAAAAAAATACAGGGCCAACAGGTCGACTATTACCGGAAAGCGTGGCTGCCCACCGTAGGAGCTTTTTTTGATTATGACTACGAATTTCAGAACAATTCCTTCGGAAGCCTTTTTTCCCAGGCTTATCCTTATTCCTTTGTCGGGCTGTCCGTCAGCATGCCAATCTTTACCGGTTTTGCCCGGACCCAAAGCCTGCACCGGGCGCACCTGCAGGGACAGTTGCTGGACTTAAGTGAAGTGAACCTTAAATCGCAGATCTATTCCGAATATACTTCTGCCCTTGCCAGTTATAAAAGCAATCTCTATGATCTCGATTCCCAACATCAGAATGTAGCACTAGCCAGGCGCACCTATGACATCGTAGCCCTGCAATATCAGCAGGGAGTGGTTGCCTACCTGAACGTGATCACTGCCGAATCGAATTTAATCACCTCGGAGATCGGGTACCTGAATGCCTTATTCCAACTATTGTCCAGTAAGATCGACCTGGAAAAGTCGATGGGGGAAATTACGGTCAGGAAATAAGCATTGAGGTAACAGAGCATCGAAGACATCTTATGATCAAATTTTATAGCATTCAACAACATCCATCATCAAACACATTACTTTACAAATACATCCCTTTTATGAATAGACTGGCATTGACACTGGTCCTACTGATCAACCTGGCGCTTTTTTCCTGCCAGCAAAAGCCGACCCCCCCGTTCCCCCCTACCCCTGTCAACCTGCTCACAGTAAAGTCGCAGCCCGTTCTGTACTACGACAATTACCCGGCTACCACCCAGGCCCTCAGCCAGGTAGACCTGCATGCGGAAGTACAGGGCCAGATCACGGGGATCTTCTTTACAGAAGGCACCCATGTGCGAAAGGGGCAAAAACTCTATGAGATCGACGAACGGCTCTACAAAGCCGCCTACGATCAGGCGCAGGCTAACCTAAAAGTGGCCCAGGGCAATAAAGAGCAGGCCCAGCAGGATGCAGACCGTTATCAATACCTGATCACGCATAATGCCGTCGCCAAGCAGGTGCTCGACCATGCGGTCATCGCCCTGCAAAATGCGAACAATGAAGTCCATGCGGCCGAGCAGGCCCTGAAGACGGCTGCAACCAATCTCACGTACTCTGTCATCACCGCTCCCTTTGACGGTACTATCGGGTTCAGCCAGGTCAAGCTGGGCAACCTGGTCACTGTGGGCACGACGATCCTTACGACGGTCTCCACTGACAACCCCATGGCGGTCGACTTTCTCATCAATGAATCGCAACTGGCCCACTACCAGGACCTGCAACGGAACAAACAACATCAGCTGGATTCCCTGTTTACGATCGTATTGCCCAACCATACCCTTTATCCGCTCACCGGGAATATATCCGTCATTGACCGGGCTGTCGACCCGCAGACCGGGACTATCCGTGTCCGGCTCGTGTTCGCTAATCCCAAACAGGACCTGCGGGTAGGCATGAGTTGTGTCGCCCGGGTGCACAACCTGGAGACTACCCCGCAGATTGTTATTCCCGGCAGGGCCATTGTCGAGCAAATGGGAGAATACTTCGTGTATATCGCCAAAGATACCGTGATCCATAATCCCGCCGATTCGGCGGGCGGCCTCCGCCTGGTCGCTATACAAGTAAAGGTCGAGACCGGTCAGACTATCGGGGGCGATGTGTTGATAAAATCCGGGCTTCATAACGGAGATAAGATCGTTGTTGACGGAGTACAGGCATTACACGACGGTTCGCCGATCACCACCGCCAACCGGCAGAAAAAAACTATTTGACACTACATTATTTATATGATCGCTAATACTTTCATTAAAAGGCCGGTGACCGCTATTGTGATTTCCATCGTGCTGGTGATCACCGGTACCATCTGTATCGCTGTCCTGCCGATCGACCAGTACCCGGATATCACTCCCCCTATCGTACAGGTCAATGGTCAGTTCACCGGCGCCGATGCCCAGACAGTGGAGCAGACAGTCGCTACGCCGATCGAACAGCAGGTCAACGGTACCCCGGGCATGGAATACATGCAGAGCAACAGCACCAATAACGGCCTCATGTCCATGAACGTAACGTTCAATATCGGTACCGATATCGATATCGCCACCCTGGACGTGCAGAACCGTGTCAGCATTGCGACTCCCTTGTTGCCGGCTGTAGCCAGCCGTTTGGGAGTTACCGTACGGGCGGTGAATCCCAGCATGCTGATGATGGTGGCCATTTATGCGCCTAAGGGCACTCACAATATCACTTTCCTGGATAATTATACGAACATCTTTGTACAGGATGCGCTGCTGCGCGTTCCCGGAGTGGGCACGATCACCCGGTTTACGGATGATTTCAGCATGCGGGTCTGGATGAACCCTGAAAAGATGGCCGCCTATAGTCTTACGCCCCAGGATGTCATCAATGCCCTGAATGCCCAGAATGTCCAGGTGGCGGCAGGCTCGGCCGGCGTACCCCCCCAGCAGAAAACACAGACTTTTGAAATAGGCATCCTCGTTAACGGTCGCTTAAGCAAAGTGCCTGAATTCGAGAATATCATTGTAAAGACGATCCCTGCCAACGGCCAGATGGTGTACCTGAAAGATGTGGCAAGAGTGGAATTAGGCAAATTCACTTTTGCCAGCAATTCCTTTGTCGACGGGAAAAGGGCCTCTTATCTGCAGATCTACCAGGCCCCCGGCAGCAATGCCCTCAAGACTGCCCAGGGAATCTATAAACAGCTCGCCCAACTGAAGCAATTCTTTCCTGCCGATGTGGAATATTCTGTGCCATTTGAGTCCGTTACGGTTGTCAAGGTCTCTATGGAAGATGTGGTCTATACGCTGCTGCTGACCCTGGGCCTGGTGGCGATCGTGGTATTTCTCTTTTTGCAGAACCTGCGTTCCACCCTCATTCCTGTCCTGGCGATACCCGTGTCCATTTTCGGCACCTTCTGTTTCTTTATCCCGCTGGGCTTTACCATCAATACACTGACGATGTTCGGCTTCGTGCTGGCCATCGGGATCGTGGTGGATGACGCCATTATCGTGGTGGAGGCTGTACAGCATTACATAGACGAAAAGGGAATGTCTCCCAAGGAAGCGACTTACTATGCCATGAAGGATATCTCGGCGCCGGTGGTGGCCATTGCCCTGATCCTGGCGGCCGTATTCGTGCCGGTAGGCTTTATCCCCGGCATTGTAGGCCGTCTGTACCAGCAGTTTGCCATTACGATCGCCATCTCCGTTATCATCTCGGCCTTTATCGCTCTTTCGCTGACCCCGGCCCTTTGCTCCCTTTTGCTGAAGCCCACGAAGATCACTGAGGAAGCCAAGGGGATCAATAAAATATTCTTTCAGTTTAATGCCTGGTTCGAGCGGCTGACGAAATCCTATTCCAATGGGGTGAATCGTTCCATCAGGGGATCAAAGTATATCCTGATCCTGCTGGTGTGTGTCTGTGCGGGCGCCTGGTTTCTCTTTGGCGCCAAGCCGACCGGCTTCATCCCTTCCGAAGATGATGGGAATATCTATGTTACCTTCCAGTTGCCGCCAGCTTCTTCCACGGCACAATCCGTCAACTTAATGACCCGATTGATGAAAGTGGTGTCTTCCACTCCGGGCGTAGCCCACTATGCTGCCCTGTCGGGCCTGAATGTGATCACGAATGCGACCAATTCCAACTGCGGTACCATCTACTGCCAGCTCCGGCCCTGGGATGAACGCAGTTCGTCGGAAGAAAAAGTACCCCGCATCATTCATGTGCTGGAACAGCGGATCGCGGATGCCGGCATCCGGAATGCCAACGTGGAAGTCATACAGCCCTCTCCCATCCCCGGTATCGGAGCTAGTGTCGGCTTCAGCCTGCAGATCGAGCAGCGCAGCACCAATGACGATGTGCATGCCTTTGAAAAGGTGGTCAATAAATTCATCGACTCGGCCAATAAGACGCCGGGGATTGCAAATGCCTATAGTTTCTTCTCTGCGCATACTCCTGCTTACAATCTCACCGTCGACCGGGAGAAATGCGAGAAGCTCGGCGTCAATGTGGGGGATGTCTTCACTACCATCCAGGCTTATATGGGCAGTCTCTATATCAACGATTTTACCACCTATAACCGGACCTTCCATGTGGTGGTGCAGGCCGATACGGCTTTCCGGAGCATGATCTCCGATATGGACAAATATTATGTGCGCAATCAGGCCGGGAATATGCTGCCCCTTGGTACGCTCATCAGTTACAAGCCGACGGAGGCTGCTCCCCTGATCTCGCATTTCAATATCTTCCGGTCAGCGGAGATCGATGGGGTTTCCGCGGAGGGAACCAGCAGCACCGATGCGCTCAAGACCCTGACAAAGCTCGCTGACCGGGTGTTGCCTTCCGGCTACACGTATGAGTTCTCCGGACTTAGCTACGAGGAGGTAAAGGCCGGAAGTACTACGATCTATATCTTTCTGTTCTCGATCACTTTCGTATTTCTCTTTCTGGCGGCGCTCTATGAGAGCTGGTCCGTGCCCTTTTCTGTTTTGCTGGCGGTCCCCATCGGCGCCTTCGGCGCGATCCTGACCCTGGTGCTTGTCCCAAGTCTTACCGACAATGTGTATGCCCAGATCGGGCTGATTACGTTGATCGGGCTGGCGGCAAAAAATGCCATCCTGATCGTGGAATTCGCCAAGGTGCGGGTGGACCGGGGCGAAGATCTTCTGCAATCCACCCTGGAAGCTGTCAGTCTGCGTTTGCGGCCCATTGTTATGACGTCCATGGCCTTTATCCTGGGTGTGCTGCCGCTGGTCTTTGCCTCGGGGGCCGGCGCTGTCGCCCGGAGAACGATCGGGTTCACGGTACTGGGAGGCATGCTGGCCGCTTCGACCCTGGCCATCTTTATTGTGCCGGTGCTCTTCGTGCTGATCACCCGTGCGGCGTATGGTAAAAAGAAGCTGGAATATCTCCGGGCGCATCATGAGGTGTTGATGGAGAAGGCGAAGAAGGTGGAACAACAGGATATCGATCCGGAACTGGAATTCGAAATACAAAAATCACGCGACCTGCACGGAATGGAACCCGGCGGGGGGCAAAACCAACCTGTTCAAGGATGATTGCCAATACCTTTATAAAAAGGCCAGTAACGGCCATCGTAATAGCGGTCGTGCTGATCATATCGGGTACGATCTGCATCTTCAATCTTGCTGTCGACCAGTATCCGAATATTTCACCTCCCTCCGTGTCGATCAGCGGCCAGTACACGGGGGCCGATGCCCAGACGGTGGAACAGACCGTAGCGATCCCTATTGAAGAGCAGGTGAACGGCTCACCGGGGATGGAGTACATGCAAAGTACGAATACGAATACCGGTAGCATGAATGTCAGTGTGACCTTCGATATCGGCACGAACGTACATATTGCCGCGCTCAACGTTCAGAACCGCGTAGGGATCGCCGCTCCCCTCCTGCCCTCCGTGGTCAGCAAACTGGGACTGACAGTAAGGGCGCGTAACCCGGACCAGTTGATGATGGTGGCGATCTATGCCCCAAAAGGAACCCATAACATCACTTTTCTTGATAACTATACGAATATCTTTGTAGAAGACGCCTTATTGCGGGTGCCTGGCGTTGGGGATATCCAGGTAAGGACGGACCAGTTCAGTATGCGCGTCTGGCTGGATCCCAACAAGATGGCGTCCTATGGGCTGATGCCCAAGGATGTGACTGCTGCGCTGAATGCGCAGAATGCTTATGTGGCCGCCGGAGCGGTGGGCGCCCCGCCTCAAACGGCGGATCAGTCCTATGAATTGAATGTCCTGCCGAATGGCCAGTTGCAAAAAGCCTCCGACTATGAGAAGGTGGTCATAAAGACTATTCCGGACAGCGCTCAAAAGGGAGGACGGCTGATCTATCTGAAGGATGTGGGCCGGGTGGAGTTGGGAAAATTCACGTTCTCGGGTAATTCCTTTGTGGATGGGAAACGGGCCTCTTTCCTGATGATCTTTCAGGCGCCAGGCAGCAATGCACTGCAAACGGCTGAGAATGTCTATAAGGAGCTGGATAACCTGAAGAAGTTCTTTCCTCCCGATGTGGATTATAAAGTGCCTTTCGAATCGGTAACGATCATTAGAGTCTCTATCCATGAAGTGCTGGATACGCTGCTGAAGGCTCTGGGGCTGGTGGCGATCGTAGTATTCCTGTTCCTGCAGAACCTGCGGTCGACGATCATCCCGATATTGGCTATCCCGGTATCTATTCTGGGCACTTTCTGTTTCTTTATTCCCCTGGGCTTTACTATCAATACGCTGACCATGTTCGGTTTTGTGCTGGCCATCGGGATCGTGGTGGATGATGCCATTATCGTGGTGGAAGCTGTCCAGCATTATATCGACGAGAAGGGGATGTCTCCTAAGGAGGCTACTTATCATGCGATGAAGGATATTTCAGCGCCCGTGGTGGCGATCGCGCTAATCCTTGCCGCCGTTTTTGTGCCGGTGGGCTTTATTCCGGGCATTGTGGGAAGGCTGTATCAGCAGTTTGCCATCACGATTGCCATTTCGGTGATCCTGTCTGCTTTTACGGCTTTATCGCTGACACCTGCCTTATGCACGTTGTTGCTGCGGCCTTCCCACCTGGAGGAGAAGCGCAGTTTTATGGCCCGGTTCTTTGTCTCTTTCAATCGTTTCTTCGAGCACTTGTCCGAGCGGTATGGTAATGGCGTCCGGTCATGCATCAAGGGGGCAAGATATGTGGTCATTATCCTGGTGTGTATGATTGCCGGCACGATTTTCTTATTCAAGAGCAAACCTTCGGGCTTTATTCCGTCAGAGGATGACGGCAGGCTGTATGTGACCTATCAACTGCCGGAGGCGTCTTCCGTCACACAGTCGGTGGAAGTGATCACGAAGCTGATGAACATTGTGGGTAATACGCCGGGGGTCAATCATTTTGCGGCCCTGTCGGGCCTGAACATCCTCAATGGCGGTTCCAATTCCAACAACGGGACCATTTTTGTCATGCTGAAGCCCTGGGAGCAGCGGGAGAAGCCGGAGGAGCAGGTGCCGGGTCTCATCAGCGTGATCCAGGGCCGGATCGCCAAAGCAGGTATCAGGAATGCCAATGTCGTCGTCGTAGCGCCCCCGCCCATCCGGGGCATTGGCCGTGCAGCGGGATTCTCCATGCAGATAGAACAGGGCAGTACGACGGACGATGTACATGGTTTTGAAACCGTTGTGAAGAAATTCGTGGCCGCCTGTAAGAAAAATCCCGCGACCGCCACCGCCTTCAGTTATTATGGCGCCCATACCCCGAGCTACAACCTGACGGTAGATCGTGATAAATGTCAGAAGCTGGGGGTGAGCATCTCCGATGTATTCAATACCATGCAAGCCTATATGGGCAGCTTATTTGTCAATAATTTCACTTTATACAACCGCACCTTCCACGTTGTGATCCAGGCGGATACGACTTTCCGCGCCCTCATTTCCAATATGGACAAATATTATGTGCGTAACCAGGACGGGCAGATGCTGCCGTTGAGTACGCTGATCAGCTATGAGCCGGTGGAGACGGCACCCCTGATCACGCACTTCAATATTTTCCGAAGTGCGGAGGTGGACGGATCTCCTTCTCCCGGATACAGTTCGGGCCAGAGCATCGAGGCATTGAAGGAGATTGCCGCCAAAGTGCTGCCGCAGGGGTATACGTATGAGTTTTCCGGTCTTACTTACGAGGAGATAAAGGCGGGAACGACGACGGTGTATATATTTTTATTTTGTATTGTGTTCGTGTTCCTTTTCCTGGCAGCGCTCTACGAGAGCTGGTCCGTTCCTTTGTCTGTCATGCTGGCTTTTCCCATCAGCGCCTTCGGCGCCATCCTTACGCTGACCTTTTTGCCGAAGCTGACGAATAATGTTTATGCACAGATCGGGCTGATCACGCTGATCGGGCTTTCTGCCAAGAATGCCATCCTGATCGTGGAGTTTGCCAAGGTGCGTGTCGACCGGGGAGAAGAGCTGCTGAAGTCCACCCTGGAAGCGGTCCGGCTCCGTCTGCGTCCGATCATCATGACCTCTATGGCCTTTATATTAGGGGTAATGCCGCTGGTGTTGGCCACAGGGGCCGGAGCCGTTGCCCGTAATACGATCGGTTTCGCGGTGCTGGGCGGTATGCTGGCTTCCACTTCACTCGCCATTTTTATCGTTCCCGTGCTGTACGTGCTGTTTACCCGAATGTCGTATGGAAAAAAGCAACTGGCCTGGCTCCGGGATCATCACGACGAATTGATGGAAAAGGCCCGTCGGGTGGAGGAGCAGAGCATCGATCCGGAGCTGGAGTATGATATAGCGCAGGCACGTATGGATGCGGGAGAACCTAGAAAATAGCAATCTCTT
>Ga0307511_10001265_pt1 | contig 26762 bp, 12 predicted proteins | sample 13_EM_MG_FD_200266 | JGI IMG/M metagenome (GOLD analysis project Ga0307511, IMG submission 200266) | Populus trichocarpa ectomycorrhiza microbial communities from riparian zone in the Pacific Northwest, United States - 13_EM | ecosystem: Host-associated > Plants > Roots > Unclassified | place...
TATTTTCAAGTAAAAAATAATCATTACTTAAATGTCAAATACTACATTGATCCAAAATAAATTTTAAATTAAATAAGGTTAGAATTGATTTAGATAAATTAACTTATGATCTGCAAAATCTATTTAAAATTTAATTTGATTTAAAAAAAAAATTAAAATTATATTATTTTAATATTTTAAAAAAATAAAAATAAAAATTAATTTGATTTAATTGATTCACTCGAGTTAACTAAAATATTTTTTTAATTAAGTTATAGAGAGATCATTTTCTTTTACAATAATTGCATTTGTTTGGTCAAGTGAAGTGTCTTGTTTTACCAACCCCACCTGGCCGGAGTCATAAGTGAATGGATCAATTTATAGATCGGCAGGTTAACTTAAATTTATTTATTTATTTTGGATAAAAAAAAATTAAAAAAAAATATTTATTGAATAAATCTCACCAGATCCTCACAGATCTGTGAGATCAACTCCCTAATTAATTAAAAAAACAATCATGACCTAGGCCAGGCTCGGTTTTACAACCAAGTTTATTTCTTACGCCCTGATTTTGAAGGCTTAAACATCATGCACCTTCCTGCTGTCACACTCCACAGTCTACACCCACCTATGGATGCTAACTTTCAAAGAAAGGTCTCGACAAAGAAATTGTAGAAAACAAGATAAATTTAGGAATATTCACATCATAAAAATACAGCCTGCCATCGATATACCAATAAATTCTTTGTTTTTTCCTCCTCTTGTTTTGATTTACTGTAAACTGCTAATCTCTAACAAAACCTGCAAATGCCCTAAAGATCGAATGATCTATGACACCTCCATTCCACTTTCGTAAAATTTGTCACAATCCATCGATCCTATGAAGCCCACTTGGGCACAGCCCTCCTTGAGGACAGCAAGGAACTCTGTGCATCAGAAATTCAAGGCCAATTTGTCATTCTTACAGCTGATATCACCATCAAGAAGCGCTTCAATCAGCTCTGATACTAAGTCTCTGATAAGGTTCTGCTTTCGTCAGCGCATGCACAAGAAGCTTGTGCATTTCAATACTTCATAAAAATGGAGTGTTACTTGGCGAAAAAGGGATCACTTTTCAAGCAACTTCAGCTTTTTGATTGGCCATTCTTCTGACACTACTCTTCCCATATGCCTACAACAGAATGCTTCAAACCCAAATGATGAAGATATCATATTGCATGTTTAAAATGGTTTGTTTGATCGGTCTCCTATATGGCTATGTCTGACAACAAGGTTCAAGCTTTGCCTCGTAATCCAATATTTTTAAAGCAACACTGCATTCTTCTGTCAACTGATAGTTACCTATTCGAATTTGCATAACCACGGGTTTTCAGCATATTGACTGGTTGACCTACACGGCACAACTCAATTGCGTGAAAGGTCATCTCCTGTGCTTAATCCACATGGTTACTCATCAAGACCAGAACAGCTTTCCTTGGTGCAATGTCAACATTCCACAAATCTATCTAAACAGTGGCAGGGGTTGTGTGTACTGAAAGCTGGCCAAAACCGACACTGCTCATGTCCAAGCTTGAGCTAGAAGATCGTTTATAGCTAAACAATAGGAGACACCAATTCAACACAGAAAGAGGAGTCCATTCTCTGCCATTAATAAAATGGTTTACACAATAATTATACACCCTCTAGCCTCATCACAAAAAGGAGTACAAGACAGGAGGACAAAGATTACGATAAAAAATCTCCCATCTACCTTGTTTATGGACTAATTAGAGTGTGCATGAGGCACATAAACAGAAGCAGGAGAACCTCAAAGTTCTCAAGATCTATTTATAATTCTGTCCTACTCAGGATTAAACTCCTCCATGAATCACTATCAACCTGTTATTTCAATGCTGTTGGCCTAGGCATCTGTTCTTGGACGTTTTGCAGGCTGGAAACTTGAATCAGTATTGTATGGCTCAGAATTTTCAGGAGTTTCAGTTGGCGATACCTTGTGCTTTCTATTCAGATCCTGTGATCCTCCTTCTAGTGCAGGGTTGGCATAAATTGTGTCAGTTGGTGTCTTGCCACAGTCTACCTGGGCGGTTTCCAAATCATTTTTGGCAGGGGAGTCCTGGATTGCATCTGAGGACAGAGTAGAGGGATTTTCCAAAGCAGATGAAGCTGCCTTCAACTTGTCAACGTCAATACCTGATTTGCATTGTTTCTCAAACATCATTTGAAGGTGCCTCCCCTGTTCTTCTATTCGTAACTGTAAATTTCGTTGGATCTGCCAGAAAGATTATAGAATTATAAATGATGAACTGTAAATCATACACACAACCTGAATCATGTCTTCATGTGCGCATGACATGATTTATACAGTAACAATCATATCTACTGATGTGCAGACTGCATATAGCACTACAATAAACCGAACCAGTTACCATGCCACACATTATGCAGTCCATGGTCCTAAACCACTATGCAATGGGTACATTCTATATTAGACAAGTTCACAGCATAGCATCTGTAGGTTGTATAAGTGAGCGATAACGTAAAGCCAAATCCTAAAACATTTCTAACCAAGGAAAAATCATTTTTTTAGCTCTCAGTATTATATACTTTGCTGCATTATAGAAAAAGTGAGTGCTTTATAAACAAATTAATTCTTTAAGGAAACAATGCATATGTACAAATCTTAAATGCAGGTAACAACAAAAGAGAACTTCATGGAGCTTCTTTGCATCATTGAAGTCTTGATACCAAGGAGAATGTATGGATAATTGTAAACATTTTCATGGTCTAGGCAATTGAAAAGTTGCAGACATTTATTACTTCTATGACGTAAATGCATAATGCAACTTCTATGCAGCAAAGTTAACATGCAACAAAGATCCTGCACTTGACCAGAAACTTCTAGTGGAATATCTCTCTCACTCGATCAACATGGAATGAATCCCTCCATTTTCAGATCCTTGCTCCTTTTTTTACAAGTAGTGCCTTCATGACGATGATTTGGTTTTTCAAACAGAATATAGAAGAAAATCAAGACAACCGATTTTCATCATAAAGCAAAAGAACCCTTGTTATAAGCTGCCAAATCAGGTCACGGAACCTAATTTTTTGAGGTTCCAAAGTCAAAGCCACTAATCAAATCCAAACATAGATCCATTTTCATGGAAAATGTATACCTCAAGCTGTTCATGCAGTCGTTTCTGAACTTCCATCTGTAATCGTAGAGCTTCAGTGATTTCAATGCCTCTGTTGTCCAACATAAAATAGAAAGAGTTTAGCAGGATAATTCAAAATGAAATAGAACACAGATTGAATAATTTAAATATGCAGCTCTTTTCCCAAAATATAAATCCTTCAAGAGGCATTTCTAGGTTATAATCATACCATGGTGCCAGCCAATTTTCAATCTGAGACGCCATATGTAGATTGAAAGGGCATTAAACAAGTTTTTAACCTAACCAAGTTTCTTCTGGAACTACCTGAATCTCCCAGGAAGTCAAATAACGTACTGAATACCTTCCAAGTTAATTTTGTTGCTAGGTCTTTTCATCAATAAATGACAACCCGTGGTCATTATCAGTAGAGTGATTACAGAAAATGAGACTGTAAACAAAAATTCAACATATAGTTTAAAATCCAATCCTTGTATGGTAGGGGAACCACGCTCCTCAGTCAACCTACTTTAAAGGGAGGTAAAGCAGCAAAGGGAAAAACAAGAGAATTATAGTTGTAGCATAATCCATAAGCAAGTTTTGTTATCATGCGGAAAGTTATTCTCCTTACTTTCCACATGCATAAATCTTCAAGAAGAAACTGGGAAGCAGGCTAGTAATATAAAATTCACAACTTTAGCATTCCTGCCAAATTCTATTACTGAGGGACAAAGAATGCGTCTTGCAGAGTGAAGCCTAACAAAAAGATCACATTCATCTGTTTCTACTCAAGTCAACAAGTCAAGAGTTATTTTTTTCCAGACTTGTTGGAAATTCTGGAAATCAGCAGGTCAAGGTTTCTATTTTAAATTTTAGGTTCTCTAAATGATTGAATGATGTTGAAATTCTTTTGTAATTACATGAATAGTTCTGTTCTTATTTACAAGTCTAGATCCTCATTTAAGTAATGATAACAAGAACTCTGTGTATAGCCCTGTAATCTTTCAATGAGAAGGCATTATTAATTTCAGAAAACGATGATGATTTTTGATGTATGAATTCAAACCTTTGAAAGCGTGATGCTTTCTTCTCTCTAGATTTAATTCTATAAACTTACAGTTAAGATGCTATTCGTCTCTCTCTCTCTCTCATTAAATTTTAATAAAGGAAGAGGACAAAATGGAGGATAAGACACCCTCCTATCTCTTTGCTTGTCTGCTAAAGTGATGTCTCTACATGTATCAGTTGTAGAACACCAAAGCGAAGCTAGAAAAACTATTTTATTCAAAAGCAACAGGAATAGTAGATGCATATCCTGAAATATCCTAAACTCTGCTCGTTCCAAAAGTACAGAAGTAAAGCAAGAATAGCACATTGCCACAATACCTTACCACCTTGAAAGCTGGTAGTCTCTTATTTCTCATATATGTGTGTAGACTTTTACAATTAGCCTAATTTTGAAACCATAGAATTTCTTCTCTTTCTTGTCCTTTGTCAAGTTCACAGTTGCTCAAAGCCAAATAATAAATAACAGCTGATGAAGCAGTAACAAGAGAATCAAAATTAATAAATGGTGTAGACTTACGTTTTCAAGTCAAGAGAAGATATTTCATCAATAGATGTCAATCTTTTCTCAGAGGATCCTGCAAGCAAAATAGAACAGCTCGTTAAAAAATATATAAATAGGAAATTCCTCATACATGTTTTGATCCATGCAGTGAAATAAAGCAAAGAAATCTCGAGCAGCTACAAAAAAACTGAGGGAGAAAAAAGATGGTCACGGGAAATTTAGGTCATAGTACAACAACAGTTAGGAGTGATCGGAAAATGGTATTAAAATAGGCAGATAGAAAATTGTAGCAGCGGCTCCATGCATAAATATAATGTGGTGAAGTTAATTTAGAGAGCTTACATTAAAACAACTCAATTGAAGCCTTGAAAAAAAGTATACTTGAGCCGCAAAAAATAGCAGAAAATTGTCTTTTTCATAGATAGGGCAATTGACTTAAATCACAGAAAGGATTGAATAAACAACATAGCATGCAGATCATGATCATACTTTTGTGGAAAGACTAGATCGAGGTTGATTCAAATGAAAAGGAGATATTGAACAGGGGTATGTGTCATAAATTAATACATTGTCACAAGTTTGCACAGTGCAGCTTAAGACTCAAGTTCATGAGTGAAGATAAGCAATTCAACGAGTTAAAATGCAATCTCCATCCTCTCATTCAGGTTAAAATTCTAAGGTGGAAGAGCAACACAAAATTCAGGGATATGTTAAAGTCTTGGAGTCACTGATTAGTTATTACATACCCTCTGATGACTCTGGTCTGTATCTGGCTGTTCGGTATTTCTGAAATTCAACAAAGAATATTCTTAAACAAAAATAAGAATCCGAAACCATGCCACACAAGAAATGATGCTGACGCATAAAACCAGCCTCGCTTTTAAAGAAACAAAGGTGCATACCTGCAAGTGGCTTTTTACATGATAAATAGTCAAGCTGTCAACTTTCATCAGCTTCAGCACGCCTTTTGGAGTAGCTCCTGCACGTAAGAAAAAGGAAATCAATTGAAGCAGAAGCATGGGAATTTTTGGCTAGCAATCAGTTAAGGCAAAGATAGTTCCACACTTTCACTACCACCAAGGTTGTTGACAGCCTCCACAAAAGCTTCATGAAGTTCTGGTGTCCAACGCATGCGTGGCTTCGTTGGTGCACTGTTTGCTGAGGAAGTGGGGGTGAGAACTGGGCGAATTTCTGCAGATGGGGATGGAAGCTGCAGGTGACCTTGGGAGTGTTGAACTGGAATGTTTGAAGATGGTTTGGAGACCTGGTATGCCATCTGAAGCAACGAGATGAGAACAGGAGAAAGCATAAAAGAATATTTCACCATACTTTTGCAAGGGTATCTTATTTGTTGTGTGTTGTGAGAAGATACCAACCTTTGGTTCCATGTCCACAATGCTGGTGTCAGCCAGAAGCTCATTCCAATTAGTTGTCAAAGCATCATCATCAGTAATTAGCTGGTCTGCCCATTCCTGCCAATCATTTCGTTTACCAAATTCTTCTGATGCCATGACACCAGCACAACTATTGCTTTCTATCTGATTATTTTGAACAGTAGTGTTAGTGGGAAAGTCAAGAAAACCCGGCGGTGATTCTGGACACCATGAAGCACTGTTTTCATTTATATAATGACTAGTTGTTGTTGATTGAAGTAATGCTGATGGAGAAGATTGTGACATCAGCAAAGCTCCTGCGTTTGCTGATGACTGGGAAATAAATGGAGTATTTCTTGAATGTTTCTCCCGGGGTGTGACAGAAGAGTACTGAAGGTCTGTTGAGAAGCTCGCAGAAGAAGAAAATAAGTGTCCAACTACTCCATTGTTAGAGGGCAAATGACTTGCATGCACAAGGGGCCTGGTCATAAGCTCCCTTTCCATGGAAACCTGTTGACAGCCTGGTAACTTGGGGTATGTCTCTTCTAGAGGTGTTGGAACCACTGGTAAAGATGAAGACAGTGTTCCAGACACCCCAAGGTTACCAAGCTGCTTTGCACCTGCTCTCTGAATGCTAAAAGCTGGGCGTCCCTCCATTGCTATGCTTCAATCAGCACAAAAATAGGGTGTCGGTTATTCAATCAATTCACAGCAGTTTCCCATTTTGACAACCAAGTGAATACCTTCTGAAAGCACCCTTCTTATTGGTTCACAACAGTGGGACACTGGAAAGGTCATCAATTAAAACATCTGTCAACAGGAATGAATACATAAATACACGATGTCACCAATAGGGAATATAGAGATACTCATAGCAATGATCACCATCCTTTCTAAACCTCATAAGTTCACCTATAAACACCGCAATTTTTTGGTTTTTCTCAGAAGAAAGTTCTAGCCACCCATATCATTTCCAAAACTCCCTATTTCTAAATCCTTTATCCCACTTGTAATGACCAGCTCCTCAAGGCATCAGTCCATCTCCAAACTCAACACTTCATTCAGTTACAGGCATGAAATGTTTCTACCAGAGCAGAGTTGAAATGCTCATACTAGGAAAATAGTCAAAAGCATGAAAGCTACAGTGAAACATAATGACTTAAATGTTAATAGCAGGCAGCAAGAACATGTGAGGTTGGTTTTCAGCAAATTCCACAGTCCCTAGACAGTTATCCAAAAATTGAAACAAACAAAAAGAAAAGGCAAGCCTTGCAATAAGAGGACTAATAATAATGATTCAAATTCTCATTCCCAATTCTCATAAAAACTTCGTATTGGATAATAGACGCAGGACAGCCATTGTCTAGCATAATACTAAATTCTTGTAATTGCAACAAAGAGTCAATAGGTTGTCATGTTGAAATTATTGACAGGCTCAATTGTTCAAGGCGTGAGAGCATTTAGTTCATGCAAAACTGTTGAAGGGTAGAGCGAGTATGATTATAACAAACCATCAGAAGCAAATTCTCCCCTTGTTGGCCATTACAAATATTCATAGCAAGTACAAGGATTCTTTAAGTCTAAGGCTCTGCCTACCAGTGCGCCATCCCCATCCCCGACCAGTGGGTACTCCTTCCAATTGGTATGGAGATAGGAACATTAACTAAGATGAAGAGTTGTTTAGCAAACCATAATTATAATATTGCGAACCCGTTTGCAGAATGTGTTTTTTCTTCAATACCAATTGGTTCCACGAAATTCATATTTTCAGTGTTCAAATAAATTCTCCTCGGCATCTCAAGGCATACCAACTGCATCAAAAAATCTTCCTGACCACTAACACAAAACCCTAAACAAGCTAGATGCTATATATCATTACTCCCAATCATTAACTATCATGAGCTATGCATTGCGCATGGATCCTGAAACCCTCGTCACCGGGACGTCTAAAAACCGTATGCTTGTCCTTGGTCAGTTAACTCTAGCTAACTTCATTCCATTGATAAATTATTTATTCAACATCCAAGTTCCAACCTTTCAAAGTCCACGTCCTTAACTTCAATTCAATTGTATCTGGGACCCCCTACTAAACTAATTTCTTCTCCCCATTTCACAGAGAACTCATGAATTCAGAAATATTAAGCTCAAAAAACCAAAAAAAAAATCCAAGCGAAAAATTAAAAAAAAAAAAAAAAGGACATGCACCCTACGATGCAAACCAATTATCATTCAAGACCAACTAAACCAAGTCCGATCACCGACGACGAAATTCAAGAAAAGCACCAAAAATTCAATCAATCAAGTAATTATTACAATCAAAAAAACAAAATTAGCTTCAGATTCCATCAAAACAAAACAAAATTACCAAAACGGGGGAACATATAAATTTCTCACCTACGACTTCACATAACCTCGCAGTATTGAAGGCCCTAAATGGCTAGAAATCAAGTCTTTAGGAACAGAGACAATTCTCTAAAGGTGTTATGGAAAATTCGGTCACCGGCGTGTCACCCCGAAGAAGTGAACGGTGACAGAGAGTGCGCTTTGCTCTCTTTAGCCCCTCTCTCCTTTTTGGCTCTGTTAATAAGGAACAGTGAATTCCTCCACGCCTTAAATATAGCGCGTGTGGAATAAACTCCAGAGAGATGGTGGGGTAACAGTGCGTATCGTGTGGGTGTGTGGGACCAGGTTTGCTATTGGTGAGTAGTGTAATATCTGATGGGGTGCACGTGGGGATTGTGATTAGCATATTACGGCCCTGTTTTGTACAATTGCGATTTTGAAATTTTTTATTTTAAATTAATTTTTTATATATTTTTAAAATGTTTTATGTGCTAAAATTAAAAATAAATAAAATATTATTTTAATTTAATTTTAAATAAAAAATACTTTGAAAAAAACAATTTCTACCGCAATTTCAAGACTGTACTAAATAATTTCGGAAAATTATGCTTTATAATTAAAACAGATATTTATATTAAAATCTATAATTTAAATTTCCTTGTAAAATAATTGATAATAGTTAATTTTGTATTATTGAATAGTCATTATTAGAGACAATTCATTTGTTTAGTTACTTTCATGAAAAGCCATTAATATTATTATCAGGCTTTTTGTTGCTGGATTATTTACTTTTACCACCAAGCTACACGTAATAGAGACAATTCATTTGTTTAGTTACTTTCATGAAAAGCACTTGCTTTAATTGAGGAGAAACTATTCATTGTTGAAAGGTATAAGAAAAAATTAGTTCAAGATTAGATTATAATATTAAAATAATTAGGAATGAAAATAAAAAGAATTTAAAAGTTTAAGGATTAAAATGAAGAAAATTAGTGTTTGAAAAGATATTTCAAAATTTGTCGGGGAACATATAGATTTGAGTGTTGATCATATCTTGTTTAAGATATTATTTGTTTTTATTGGTTGCAAAGTGTTTTTATAAAAATTCAAGTATTTAATTTATTTTAAGTTGGACTAAGATTTCATTGATTATTATAACAACAGTTGTTTTTTAAAGTATTTTTTATTTAAAAATACATTAAAATAATATTTTTTTTATTTTTTAAAATTAATTTTTAACATCAACATATCAAAATAATATTAAAATATTAATTTTAAATAAAATAAAAATATAAAAATATTCAAAAATATTTTTAAAACGCAAATAAAATCAAAATTCTGAACTACATTGGTAAAAGCCTAGACGTTAAGTTGGATTCTAAAATTAGTTTATTCATATTCTTTCGTTTAAAAGTCAAGAAATTCATTGATCTTTCTGGAGAAATAACTGAAAATATCAGCTACGATCAATCACTCAACGCTATAAACACAGGTTATTTTATAAACAGCATTTTCTTTCACTCTATTCAGACGAAATGCCAACCAAGTTCTTCGAGATTTTCTTGAAACAGAGTCTCATGCATCGCTATCAAAATAACTCTTGATGGCTTTATCTATCAGTGGAGGTGAGACATGACAACAACTAGACCTGCCCATTGTAGTGTTCGAAGCATCAAAACCTGCTTCCTTATTCTGAAGCATATTTCCTTTACTGAGATATTTGAGATATCTGATCGAAGCTGAGATTTTTTTTAGAAAAAGAAATCATAGATTAACATGGTTTTTTTCATCAGATAAACAATGACAATGCCTGGTTGAACATACGGAATAATAATGTCGGTAGTGGAAGCTTTAGGAAAGGTAGTACATGGAATTTGGCAACTTGAATGTTCTTTTGGCACCAGGGAGTCCCTCCACACTGCTCCACTGATCTCCTATGATTCCCCATATGCGGTATCCTTCTTTTGTCAATGCTCTCCTTGCCTCGGATTTGTATTGCTGCACTTTCATGAAGTCGTCTTCAAGACCCCTGTATTTATACAGTAAAACCAAGGAAAAGAAATGGTAAATTGCTTGTTTACTCTGGTGCCCGTCTCGGAATATGGGCGCGGCTGCGATGGTTTTGGTTTGGGAACGCGGATGCAACCGTAGCCGCGCCAAAGTTTCCAAACAGGCTAGGCTAGGCCGCCATTGGCACAGATAAATCAAATAGGTCAAGTCATGTACCTCAATACGAGGCTGGACCATCCATGGTATCCAGCATTGATAAGATTCTCGACAGTGGCTGATCTAAGGGTTTCACTTCTGGAGGAAATAAGAAAGATTTTGACCCCTTTGCCTTTGATCTCATGGAAGAACTTGAGTGTATGGTCTAGAGCAGGCGCTTTGCCTTGCTTCATCCATGATTCGAATAAAGTTGCATTGAGCTTTTCTCCCCTGGTTTTATTTCCATTTCACAACCCAAATTGCATTAGTGACTGAATGATCAAAACAACGTGAAAAGCAGGCATAGTCTAGCAGTTGTGTATTCGATAATATCCTTTGATCGAGACAGATTTTTGCGGTTGCGGTTAGAAAAATCAGGTTCTCAAACCCAAGTCTTACCACAATTTGAAAGATAAATATATTTAAGCAAGTAATGAAAACCAAACAACTTTTGAAGTTGTGATCAACCTAAAAACATCCCCAACTGCACCAAAAAAAGCTCGAGAAGATTCGAGTTTCAATTGGTCGAGTCATCTTAGAGAACAGAACACTGATTTTTCTAAATTTCCAACAACATCAGGATGTCTATAATAACAAGTGGAAATGTGATAACAAAAGAATACATGATCTAGTAAATTAATAAACAAGCTTACCCAAAACCATGTTTCTTGTAGTAAGGTATGGTGGACAAGAGAGTGTCATCAACATCAAAAATCCAAGCATCTTTGCCATCACCTTCCAAAGTACAGCAACTGCTGAGGTAGAGCCTGACTTCCTCGATCGCCCTCTCGGAATCTGCTGTGTACTGAGACGAGGTCATGTAATGCTTGACGTGATCTACACATTCTTGTGGCACCACCTCAAAATCCTTGATGTTGTTTAGCTCAACATTGATCCTCCAACTCTCACAATAATTCTTCAAGCTAGAGGCATCCCTGTTTTTCGATTTTTTGTTCAAGATATTCCAGTCTGCGGCTGCTAAGCCAATGTAGAGGCTTGTCAGAGCTAGTATGAACACCAAATTTCTTGCCATTTCTTGCCCAGAGAGAGGGGGGGAGGGGTGATTGAATTTGTAGAGCTGGTGGGGGGAACGCGTCACATGGGCTGTGGGGTATGGGTGGCCTGTTCTAGCTTTGAAAATCACATGGAATATTTATGTTTATGTTTCACAGCTCATAATCTCAACTCTCATGTGACCTTGTCTAAACCCTGTGTGTATATATATATTAAGATCATTTGGAAAAAATAAGAAAAAAAATTCATATATGAGTTGATCCGAAGATAACTGTTATCATGGAGAGAAAAAACAAAAATCATTATATTTATTTCATAAAAACAAAAACATCAATCATTTTGGCCGATGACACATAATTATAACCACCATTAACGCCACCAGACATGGATTTCTCTTTTTCCTGGTTTCAACATCGAATAATGTCTTCTTCTTTACTCTCTCTCTCTCTCTCTCTCTCTCTCTCTCTCTTCCCTTTCCTCACGGCATTGCTGTGTTTACTCATTCTCCATGGATTGCTATCATCATTGTTCCTGTCTTATCACTCTCATTTTGGAAATTGCTTTTTTCTTTTTGTTTGTTTTCTTCAGTGCCTAAGATTATTTCACTCGGTTTCGAGGGTAGGAAGTCAGTGTCATTACAGCTTTGGGTTGCCTTAAACTGCGTGCTGTGGGAGAGAATCTGAAGTTAGTTGAGGCCGTTTGTAGGCTGCGTTTTAATTAAAACGCAGTTTATAGCTAGTTGATAATAAAAAATAATAATCTATTATGTATGGGTTACATATAATTTTTGCAAACACTATTAATGAAAAACAAGGAAATCTTGTTTTTTCACGCACTGTAATTGTAATGTTGAAGTGAACAGTACAAGTACAAGAGAATTACGCTGTTTATTTAAAAAATAATTAACAGTTTAATTCACTTGCATTGTTCATATAATTTTTTTTTAGTGTTAATTTTATTAACATTTTAAAAAAAAAAAACTCGTTTAAAGTGAGTTAAATTCATTCGCACTATGATGTGAACAATATTTTTTTCCCGAAAAATTAGTATAGAGTGAATTAAATTTACTCGCACTGTAATATCAATTTTATACCTCATAATATTTTATCTAATTTTATTACACGCTCAAAAAATTATGAAAGCTATAGTTCTTATCTGATGAATTTTGTACGTAATGGAATTATAAATAGTTTAATGGAATAATAAAAAATATTTTATATAAAATATTATTTATTTCATGATGTAATAGGAGTAATTAATTCTATAATATTTAAATTTAAAACCATCAATATTAATATATATTTTTTTAAATTATTTTATAACCTCAATTTCAAAAGCATTCTTAACCAAACACATTAAACTATTTTTTCTTCAACCTCAATTTTAACCACAGTTTTAACCAAATACCTATTTTTTCAAACCAACCTCAACTAAAAGTATTTTTTTATAAAACAATTTTTTTCAAACCACAACCACAACAGCTACTGCAATACCCAACACTCGACAGCAATGGCAACAAAGCAACAGTAATCATCGATTTTAAAAAAAATTAAAGAAATAATATTTTTTTATTTTTTTAAATTTATTTTTCACTCTAATGAAAATATTAAAAAAATATTTTGAAATAAAAAATAAATAAATAAAATTTAAATTTTTAAAAAATTACTTTTAAAATACAAAAAAGGAGAGTTTTCTTCAGCTAGCGGCCTAAGATTAGAGGACCTCCTTGCATGATCTATGTTTTTTTATTAAGAATTGATTCATTATGTTTTTTTTCTTATAATTTATTGTTCTTCGTATTCATTGTTTTACGATGAACAAAGTATAGTCTAGCTAGCTCACAGAAATCATAGCAAAAACGAGCGGGAGGGATATTGAAGAAAGAGATTTTATTGCTGGAAGAGGAAATCAGAGGACCTACCTCCTCGTCTCTTTCTCTGTCAAAGAAGGTAGGATTATTGCTGTTTGGTTGCTGAGCTATCACCTAATTTTCAAAAGAGAATTAAAGTAGTGGTGGATTGCATGATCTATGTTTTGTTTTTGGTTGGGCAGAAAGAAGAAGAAATAAGTAGTGGGGTGCCATGATCATGGCCCTACCATTAACTGAGCACTGCCCTTTTTCACAAGAATATCACACAGTGCTAGGCAAGATCGAAAAAGAAATTCACCAGTCATGTAATTTTTAAGATACTTTTTACCATGTCCTAGTATTTGTTTGTTCATGGTATGGGTGGCTGAAAAATATTAATTTGATGTTTTTTTATATAAAAAATATATATAAACTTGTTAGTGTGTTTTTTTTACTTGTAAATATATATATATCTTGAATTTATCGCTTGTTTTATGGTCGGAGCGTACTCATGATGATGAAAAGTTGTTGGTATTATATCTAATAGTTTTTTAAAATGTTTTTCATCTTAAAATATATTAAAATTATTTTTTATAATATTTTTATTTTTAAAACTTACTCATCAAAACAATTAAAAAACATCTAAAAATAAAGAAAATAAAAGCATTTCTTCTTCTTTTTTTTCAAATAATCATAACCATAAACACATGGATATCTAAAAAAGCACTTGAAAAATAAAAAAGTTCTTGCCCAGTGGCAGTTCGAAACACGGTTGATCTCTTATAGACTAGACTAACGGGAAACAAATTCAAGATACAATATTTATATCATTCAAATATTCCAGGGAAATTAAGCTTGATTGTAAGATTGCCTCCCCAGATAATGTAAGGTATTTTTCTCCTAGCTAGGGTCTAGAACTACCAGGTACGTACGTACGTAGAGAATTACGCGAGCATGCAGCATGATTTGCACTAGCATTTGGAAACACAGTTTTACAGAAAATGAAAATGATAGTTTGAAGCCGCCGGGAGGGATGAAAAGACAGAGCTCAGCTCAAAAATGTTATACAACCTGTAGGAAGACAGGTTTCAACAAGCAAGAAACATGAGTGAAGAAGCAATAACTACGTACAGCAACTGGAGGGTATTGGAATGATGAAGAAATTAATACCCCCATTATCTTATTTCTGTATGCACAAAACGGCTTCTGAAGCGGCAGCGAAGAGTCCGGTGAGACATTGCTGGGAGAGAGGATTTTATTCAGAAACATTCCGATATTAGAGTTGGTCAAGAGTACTCATGGGATCGAGAGACCATCATCAAAGTTCAAAGAGTAGCTGTAAGGATCATAGCTGCACTGTGCACTGCTCCTTTTCCACCCGAAAGCTTGCTTCCATTGAGCCCTGAACCTCGAAGCTAGCTGCATTAAGAAAGATGATTCACAACGTCGACCAAACGGCACTTGTCTTTTCAGACTAACAAGCTCGACTGCAGACCCAGTGCTTGAGATTCTGCTCCCCCACCTCAAGAACCGGATTCTCTTCATTCTTCCCTCCACCATCAGTACTGTACCAGCTGCACCTGGACACAATAAGACGACGACCTAGCAAGCAACCAAGAGGGAGTGAAACACTTGAAGTAGGACGAGTTAGAGGAAAGCAGGAGTTGAGCTTTAAAGCATCGATTCCCACTAACAGGCATCACTATCAGTGATACACAGTGTCACCCTCTCATTAGCGGGAGACCATACAATACTGCCTTACCGGCAGTCTTCGGTCAGATTATTCCCAACTTGGAGCAGCGATTGAGACTTGCAGGTAGTGATGTGATGTTAACAGGGATGATGAGACGCTTTTCACATTAGATGTCTTGCAAAAGAACAAGCTACTTAATATTCTTAATTACTGGGTTTCCTTGGGTTATACTCCTAGTTGGTGAACCTTCCCGGGAAGAATCTGTGACCAAAAAGTGAGATAAGGTTTTCTCTAGCATAAAAGTCCACACCGTCCATACCTAAAGAGTGAGAGGGGGACACAATACAATCACCTTCGTCCATTTTTGAGAGCTAGCTTTAAGGCCATTGTCCATTCATAGTTTTACACGCCGTGTATAAGAAATTTTATTTATTTAGCCAAATACGTATCAGTTTTCCATCTAATACGTCATAATTTTAATTTTTTAAAAAATATCATTTAATACACATTAATTTTTAAAAAAATATTTTGGTTATAATATAAACAGGAATCGCTACCTTCTATTACATACCTGTGAAGCACCACTGGGCACCATGCACAGCACGAGATCCAAAAATGTGAAAGGTAGAAAGGCCCGCAAGTGGTGTCCTTTCCTCACTGCAAACAGATGTTTTCAAAATGTTTTAAAAAATGCTCCTACACTTCAATGAAGTACTACAAACCTTCATTGAAAGCTTACATAAAAAAAAATATGTTTTAAAATTTAAAAAAATAAAAACAATTTTAATTTTTCTTTAAATACGCTTTTAAAATATAATAATAAACAAGTTCGTTGACATTACATGGCACCGTTAGAAGATTAATATTAATTTTTTTATGTTTTTTATATGTTTATTTTAAAAATAAAAATATATATTATTTTAATATATTCTCAAATTAAAAAAAAATATATAATCATTAACAATCTCGATATCCTCTTTACTTTTTAGAATATGTTCTTGTGATTTTTACTTGATTGTATTTTTATTTTTTAAATAAAATCATCCAGTGCCACACTCCCACGAGCGTGCATATCATGAGAAAAGGTGCTTAGAAAATCACAAATTATACATGTCTTATTTGTTTTCCATTTTAAAAATGCTTTAAAAAAAATTTAAAATTTTTTATTTTTTTTTGTTTAAAATTAATATTTTTTTAGTATTTTTAAATCATTTTAATACATTAATATCAAAAATAATTTTTCAAAAATAAAAAAATATTATTTTAATCCAAAAATAAATGCTTTGAGAAAAAAATTGGGAGTCCAATATCAGACATACTGCAACAGTGATGACAGCATCACCCATGACATGAATGTAATGCAATCCTAAAACAAGAACGATTCTCACTCCCTCGTTGTGATCCATATGTTCATCTCTCTAACGATCTTGATGGGACAAAAGAGAATAGAGAGGAGAAAAAGTTGTGGCGAAGCAATCGATCAAAACTTAAACATCTGCAATTTATCAAAAACATAGACACTAGACAGGGCTCATGAAGGTCCTCCATTCCATTTAATTCTGTCTGAACATACAGGTAATAACATTCTGAAGACAGCATCAAGTTCTGAAGCCACGAACTATCAAAAACCAATCTCCATTCAGACGATGGCATTGGCAGCACTGGCAATTCTTGGCCACAAATCAGCACATTCCTTGCCGATGGGTCCAGTGATGGCGGATCCTACAAGCAGCAAAACAACAACAATCAGCAACATGAACCATTTCAGAAATATTACGGCAAAAACTAGATGAACCCCGAATCCCCACTTATGATTCTCATGAGGGTATCAAAAACAACAGCCGGGCCCAAGCAAACTACACGTTCCAAAAAAATATTGAGATTGGTAATAATTCGCTCTTCGAACATAAAACCATCATGATACGACATTTGACAACCTATTAATTCTTGGAAACTAAACAAACAAACCTACAAAAACTCCAAAACCACATCTAAAATGCCTTATGCTAATCAACAATCATATACCACCCTCCCTTATTAACAGAGAGCAAAAAACAATTCAAATCTAAGGTAACCATTAATGATCAAAAAACTGCAAAAAAAGTCCTTGTCCCCAGAGAGTTGTGTTCAATAAATGGGTGGAGGGACCATAATCATCCAAATGCTTTCATAATTGGGGACTAAAAAATATGGGTTAGACTGCTATAAACTCAAGCTTACATGAGCACGTGCTTCCAAGCCATCAGATGGGAATCATAACAAATGGGAAGTCAACATCACCGAGTGGTGGGATTTTCAAACTCATCAAGGGCTAAATATGAGAGAACCTTAGCCTTTCCCGAAAATCAAAATTCAGGGAAAACGCAACCCATTACAGTCATAGAAGATCTCAAAACCACAAGCTACTTAATTATATCTCAAGCAAACCACAACAAGTTTCACCACAGCAAGATCACTCATCAGCTACAATAAATGGAGATTTGTAACACAATTACAAGCTAAAACGCACCAAACTTAACACAGATGAAGTTTAAGAAATAATTTCACCTTTCATTTCTCCCTTGGGATTGACAATAACACCAGCATTATCTGCAAACGCAACAAATAAATTTATATATATGTGGTTTTAAAATCTGAAAATCAAAATTGAAAGGAAAATTACTAAACAAACCTTCAAAATACATGAAAACACCGTCCTTTCTGCGCCAAGGCTTTCTCTGCCTAACAATGACAGCAGGCATCACCTTCTTCCTGAGATCAGGTTTTCCTTTCTTCACTGTAGCCATCACCATGTCTCCGACGCAAGCCGACGGCAAACGGTTGAGGCGACCTTTGATTCCTTTCACTGATATGATATAGAGATTCTTCGCTCCAGTGTTGTCAGCGCAGTTCACCGTCGCCGCCACCGGAAGACCCAGCGACATGCGGAACTTGTTTCCGGCCGATCCTCCCCTTCCTGAAAACAGAAGAGAAATAGGTTAGAGCGTTTGGTGTGATTGACGTGTCGTTACATTACTCGGAGAAGGTAGGGTCAGTGGCTTTACCTCGCTTCGACATTTTTTATCGCCTTCTTCGCTTCCGTCTGCGCACCCGCCTTTCCCCCTTCAGCAATAAATTGTAACGCTCTATCTATTATATATCACTGAGTTTCTAGGCCTCCTAGGGTTTTGCAATATTTGCAACCGACGCCGTTTTGATCCAACCAATAAAAGGAGTTAGTTACAATTTAGTAATTGTAGTTTATAAAAATAAAGAAACTAATCCTGATAGTATCAAAACTAATAAATAATTGCTTAAAGGATGATAATTACATAAAAATTATAAATAAATAAACTAAATCCTCTAGCAACAGCTAAAACTCAATAAAACAACCGGTATATATGTAATTTACTGGAATGGTATTTTATTTGATTTAATTTAATTTAATGGTTAATATTTTAGGCTAGGAATGGGTATTCAAAATTATTACCTGATAAATAATTAATAAATTTTAATATTGTTAAATTTAATTAAACTTGTATAATATTTATAGTTTTTTAATTCAGTTCCAGGAGCTATTTTCGAAGCAACCCTTTGAATGATTTTTCTTTTAGATTTAGTTTTCTTTTAATTTAACTCTCCTTCGATTTTTTTTCACTTTTTTAATTCTCAACTTTTTATTGTTATTTTTTAAAATATTCTGTTAATGAAATTAAATTTTCTTTTTCAATTACATCCCTCTATATTTAACATTACCCTTTTAATTTATTTGTTTTTCAATTGTATCCCTCTAATATTTTAGTTCATGGTCTTTACTTTTTTTATTTACATTTTTTTGTTTTTAATCATTTTTATTCAAACTTGTCTTTTCAATTTCATCTCTTTATATTTTATTAATTAGAATTTTATTAACTTTTCAGGTCACAAGTTCAAAATATTTAACCAGGTTGGCTAGATTTTTTTTATGTTTTTTTTAAAAATTAATTTTTTTTCTAATTCCACTGAACTTTTTATTTCAGGTTGAAAAAAGTCTAATCCGACCCGCTGCGCTGAGCGAGCGTGCCTAATCTAGTAGCTTCTAAAATTATTAGGATTAATTAATATGTTTTGATAAACTAAGGAACTAAAATATAATTCACTCCAAATAGCAGAGTAGATGCCAAGGCCAAATAGCAGCAGCTTGTGCAAAAACAAGCCATGCTGCGCTGAATGGCATCTTCTGCCCACCCAAATAGCAGCCGGTGGCCAAACCGTGCTGCCCAACATCGACGGGAAGCAGTCAAAAGCAGATAAAGCAGATTACAAAGACAGCCATAAACCTGTACAATAATAGGAATAGACACCAACCAACATACATGACCCAGTTTTTGTTGCCCCTGCACCACAGAAACACTTCAGCAAAACTAAAAAAAGATCCACAGGAAACACCTGACATAGGGCCCCCTTCCTCCAAAATGCAGCAAAATGTCCAGGATTTAGATGCATAATCCACGGTAGAGACGGTAGATCATGCAATCTGTGCAACCAAAACCAGATTTATAAGGCCGCTGCTGATAAACCACTTCGCTTAACAAAATAATTACATGACTTTGACAAGATTACAGTAGGACCAAGAAAAATTAAGCAAGTCCACTTGAAAGCTTTCTTCCCTTGTCATGGATGGGATTCTAACAAAATATCAGCAGTCTCGTCATCCGCGCTCCCAATCATCTTGCTGCTGAATTAGATCCTGCCCCAGTGCAAAAGGTGATATCATTAGAAGGAAAAGGAATACCAAAAGAACAGAAGGCGGGAAGCAACAGGATCACAAGAAAAAAGTCATCCAAATATCAGCACTCTGTGCTCCCCAAACCTGAGTCTTGATAGGAGAATATTACAGGAAATAGGGCAAATAAGCCATGCAAAAGAAATTATTTGAAACTAGAAAATCTAGGATGTATATTATCGGGCTGCCAAGATATGTGGACATCACCGACACACACCTCTCTGAAATATAATGTAGAGGATGTATGGGACATCAGAGTTCTTAACAATAATAATTTCTTTTGATAACTTCAATCCACGTGTTCATTAACTGACAACAGCATATATGGGAAAGCAAGAGGAGCAGAAGCCACTTTAAAAATATTCTGGTTGGAGAACAAAACGAATTTTGATTAAGAAGGAAGAAGAGATACAGAAGTAAAATTGAAGGAAAAAATAAAATTCTAATAGAAGTGCTATTCCATCCTGGAAAATATCAGCTAAATATATCCCTAAGAAATCTCAAATGCGAACACCATATGTGATCAGTGAATGGTTTGAAAAAACCTGCATCACTATCTAAACTAAAATTAATTGCCAACTCAAAGATATATGACCAAACACCAGCGCCTATTACTAGGCTATCCTTGAGACCTGAAAACCATAATAGGCTATCCTTGAGACCTGAAAACCATAGGTTTTTTATCATAAACATAACGAACAATACAGCTTCCAAGGAAAGCTTGGAGACGTCAAAAGGGCACATGCTCGGAGATTGCATCTCAATATCACTAAAAAGTAAAGAGGTCAAAATAGTTCACATTGCTCAACTCATGCCTCAAAAAGATTTAGAATAAGCTTACTACTTGAACGTTTCATGTTCCTGCAGAACTTGCTGCCACATCGGCAATGGAATAACTCCACAGGTTGATCAGTATCATCAAAATCAATGCCATAATCCTGCAGACATGTCAGACACCAATTTTTAAAACCATAGAAAGATTGCACATGATAAAAAATTTAAAATTGAAGAGCATGGAACACGGCATGATGTGAACTGCTAACTAAGTATAACAAAAACAAGTAGTATATAGAATTTCCAATTGCAAATGTCATAGCTACAATAAATAAAGCTCTCGATCACTAAAGAAAACAAACATTTAGACATACCATCTTTGTAATTTCAGCAGCAGTAAAGGAACTGATATTATTTCTCACAAACAACGACTACAATGTTGCAACACAATATAACTTACCGTAAAACAGTGTAATGCCAACCATGCCTCCTCATTGGAAAGCATCAGAGCAACGATGCTTACATAACTAAGCAAAAACATGGAAAAAATTCATAAACTCGAGTGACATTGCTCACCCAGGTTAACTCTTCCGAAGCATTCACTTCTCTAGTCGTGAAGAAAGCAAGCTGCATGAAAATTAATCCTATGAGAGAAGTACTGTCATTGAGAATATAATTGTATGTTCAATATATACATGGTAATAAGAATCCAAATGAAGCATCCATACATGATAATAATGATGATCAGGGGTCTCAATCTTCACCGGGATCTCGATCATGTTAGCATCGAGACATCTAACAAAATCAAAAGAACATTTATCAGAATGCATCAACTCTCTGATCACCAGCACAGGGAAGATTACTTATGTAGGGCTGAAACTTCATATCATCATTTTTCTCTTTTCTTTTTCTGATAGAAATTAAGAATTTTTCCGGTGCATGTGAAATAAGGAAAACCAACTGAAAAGTTCAAAAAGAAAAGAAAGAAAAAAAGTCTATGGGAGATCAACTGCTCAAAGCAATATGCATCAGATATACAGTCTTACCTGTGGTTGATAAACCTAGCAACATTTCCATAAAATGTCGCATCCAAGCACAGAGCTTCTTCATCATTTACAACTCCTTTCAAGCACCAATCTGCATCAAGTACAGCTGGATAGGCATGCTTTTCAGTTTTGTTGCTAGTTGCCCTTTGCATCTTCCTCTCGTAGAACTCCTTGTTGGTTAGGATCTCCCCTACATACTCACATACAAATGTACCTTTTGGTAGCAATTCTAGAGTTCTGAGACCCCACCCCTTTCCTTCAGGAGTAAAGAAAACCTGACGCACACAAAAAATTAGCAATGAGAAAAAATTGTGAAAAAACAAGACATCGTAAAGAATACTCAAGGAACAATTTATATGATCGTATTTCTTATATTAGGAACCATAAATCAATAATTGTATATATAAGTATGAACTCTGTTGAAACACTTGATTTGACTAAAATACCATTAATCTTTTTCTCATGTGAAGAATTACATACCCTTTATTTATTTACTTATGATTTTATGACCTCTATTACACTTCTATATTTTTGTGATGGCATTCAATTTTTAACTAAACTATAAGACTAACAAAATACTCACTCAACAAGATTGCTGTTTGTTTCTTTAAAAACAAAAACTACCTTGTAGTTACCTAGCTAATACAACCTGTTATAACTAAACAAATTTTACTAATTCATGTATTTACTTTGTCTTTTTAAACAATAACATGTCCATTAAATAATTTATCTATATTAAACTTTACTAAACTTTATTGCCCTTCCATATTTAAACTAATAGTGTGTTGTGCAAAACCCTAGCAAACCAAATAATAATACAAAAAAATTTCATAGCTAGATAAACCATAGCTAGAGAAAAATAAAAAATATACAAAAAAAAAATGCTACTAAAAGGAATCGAGTAGATTTGAGCCCCTTTTTTTTTCAAGGATATGATTTTAGTTGTTTAATTAATTAATAGGGATAATGAACTATTTTATTATTCCATAAAAAATTTAAAATAAAAGGTCAACAACATGTAGGTTTAGCTAAAACTGGAAAAATGTTTCAAATAATTTTTTTCCAATCATAATTAGCATAATTTGATTAATTATTCTTAAACTAAACCTTAACTTTTTCATAATAATATAAATTTCCCACGTGCAAAGCCCATGCCATAATAACTAGCTGGCCAAAAATGCAGTAGCATATTCTACTCATACCTGCAACTTGCACATTATACCTCGCTGCACGACTCTATTTCCACACTGTTTGTGGCAGCCACATTTGCTCCAACATTCTTTAATATATTTCCTCTTCAAGTGACCCTTGCATGGTTCCAACATCTCATCATTTTTTGATCTTTCCAGTGGGCAATCTCTACAGTAAAAAAGAAATTGTCTTTGAGGATTCCGAGTTAGAGAGATACAATCTTCTAAGAAGTCCTCTTTGACAAGGCCTTCTAAAGTATATGCAAAACCATGCTCACTGTCGCTGGAGCAAACACAAGGCGTAGATGACGACAAACAATTACCAATACAAGCCGAGCAACAATTTTCAGCCCTAATTTGTGAGAGAGAGAAGTTGACATATGCATTTTGAAAAATCAAATTTCGGGGTATGTAGTTAAAAACTGGGGGAAACTCGCTGTTTACTTCATTCGACCATGGAATCTCAAACATTTCTTCTCCCTTGGTAATGTCAGAATGGTAATTAAGGAACCTAAACTCATCAGCAGTCAATTGATGCTGTGGAACCACAATCAAACTACCATACTCAGCATCTTCAAATTCCTTTTCTTTGCCACTTCCAGAACACCCATTCACAATAACCTCTTCACTTGACTGCATGACCTCCAAGCCATTCGAAAGTTGTAGTGGTCTTGGAATTTGAAGAGCGGCCATCCCATCAAAGCAACAGGCATCAACTGATCTGTTTGCAAAATAGGCTTGTATACGGTCATTTTGTTTAATGGCACCAACACCAGCAGATTTCTTCAATAGATCAAGAGCTGGAGTTACATTCAATATCCTTTCCTGCGATTCATGAGAGGAATCAGTTGCCAAGTCCAAGAAGCATTCACACATATCTTTCAGTATTTGCATGACAGAAAAGTTTGGATCGATGATTTTGTAAGATCGGAGACATTTCTCCTGCATTGATTTCAGAAGTTCATCTTGACTAGGCATATGAAAATTTGGTCTTCCAAGCAAAGAGTTGCAGCTCAGAGAAATCTTCACCTCTCCCATTGCTGAGGTGGCGATCTCTAAGTTAGCCTGAGCTTCCTCTGGAATGGTTGCAAGTTCACGGCTGTCTCTTGTCAGACTTGATGGGACTGGAAGGTTCTCTTCCCTACCTTCACCAGCTAAAACTTGGGATGCTGGACGTTCTTGTCGATGCTGTTTGAGTGAAGAAACTCTCTGATTAAAATATTGTTCTTTACTTGCACAATCTGTGAAGGTTGAAGAAACCAAAATCAGCCCACAGGAAAAGCACTAATTGCCATGTCGACATTAAAATCCTTTACATAAGAAGAAACAAAATAATAAGAAAGACATTAATTGCAATTTTGATATTCAAAATAAAAACTTAGAGAGAGAAAAAAAACTTCATCATTTATGGTTACAAACAACACTCCCCGATTCCTTTGCCCCAATGATTGAATCAATTTACCTGGTCGGATTATTGCGATAGGTTGTGGTGCGTTATCAAAAGGCACATCATCAGTAAATGGCTCATCTTTAGGCCTGATAAGAGGCATTTTTTGTTTGGGTGAAAGAACAATGCCTTGCTGAACTATGGGGTCTTTAAGGTGAACTGCTTGTGACGATCCTTTTAAATTAGGTCTTTTCTGTTGTGCAGTAGCCTCGGATAATAAAGGATCTTTTCCCTCATTGGAACGCTGCTTAGAGTGTTCCAGCACTGCCAAACGACGAGGAGAAACAGTTTGTGAACTTGTGTTTCTATTAGGACTCCAAATTGCAATTGGCTTCGGTTGTGAAATTCTCATGTCCGATGACTGCTGCTCCGATGTTTCACCAGCCAGTCCCTTCCCCTCAACTTTACTCTTCTTAAAAGGGCTTCCACCCAATCCAGCCTCAATGTCACTAGGAGATCCAGAAACTTGCCCATCTTGCCCTCTTCGCAGCCGCTTTAATGGCAACTCAGGTTCACTAGATGCCAAAGTTTCTTCCTCCAAAGTCCCCTCCTGCAAACCAAAACAGCCAATATCCACTTCAGAAGATACAGGCAAACAACACAACATTACCAGCAAAACAAATAAATCACTCACAGCAGCCTCATCCTTCTCTTCCGGAACCTGAATTCGAAACAAATATCAAACACACAGTCACAATATTAAAATAAAACAAAAAAACAGAGAATAAATAAATAAAAGAAATGCACCTTAGCCTCCTCCTCTTCAAAGATAGCATCCGCAAGAGCTCTATAATTTTCCTCCTCTATAAGCTCCCAATTTTTGTCATAGAGCTTCAGCATCTTCTTCAATACAGGCTTAACTTGCTTCTCTGTTATTCCAATCGCTCTCATCGCCCTGAACGCGTTCACCACTCTCGGGTTAGGAGCCATCGGATACCTAAAAAAAATCGCAAGAAAAACTCAATAATTACATTTCTAATTAGGTTTCTTTTTCCTAATTTGATCTAAAACTCAAATGCACATGCAGATACTAAGGAATAGCCAATTTAATTAGTGTAAAAACAAAAAAAAAAATCCCCAAAATTTAACGATCATCGAATTCCTCAAACGATGATGATCAAGAAGACGGCGAGCATTATTGATTGATTGGTGAGGTAAGGTGACAGCAATGTACCTGATTATGGAAACGGAATACGAAAAACGATAAACCCTAGCTCATTCGGAGAGGAGAGAGTGGAGATAGTGGCTGCTTTGCGTTTTGGCGTTTTTGAAACAGGAAAGCAGAAATGTAAAATGGATATTAGTGATTCACTAGGTAGCTTGCCAGTGTTCGTTGCGGGCGGATCAATTTTTTTAAAGCGTGAAACAAGGGGTGCAAGAGTATTTAAATAAAAACATTAATGACTCTATATAATTAAAAAAAATTCAACAAAAAATAATTATCAATTTTTAATAATCAAAATAATAAAAGATAAAATCAAAAAAAATATTAGCACAATCTATGAAATTAAAAATAAATTAAAATTTAATAAAAAAACAAGCAATAAAAATTAAAAATCAAAACATTAAGGATCAAAATCTCAAATATTATCAAATATTGAATTGAAGGGCAGGACTAAAAATTTCTTTGGCCACAACTTCATAAAATAATCTAAAAACAAAAATAAAAACCAAGAAAGTGAGGAATTATTTTGAAAAAAATCAAAATTAAAATTAAAATACATTGTTTTAAAGGTATAATTGACCTAAAGGGTTGACATGTGATCCAGAAGATTCAAGGTTTAGGCCGGGCCTAATTTTTAAATGAAATTGAAACAAAGCACGAAAAACATTCTATGCTTATATTTAATTTAAAAGTAAAAATTCTCATAAAATAAATAAATTGGACAACGCATGAAAAAAAAATCTTGGTAACACATATTTTTTTCAAAACAAATGGAAAAACCTATAAAAAGTAGGGGAAAACTCAGAAAACAATACGAGGATGAAACAAAAATAAATTAAAAAATGAGGGGAAACAAAGCAAGTCCAAGTCAACCTTCTAGACCCAAATCAATCCCTTGAAACCTCAATATAAAACAAGTTTTAATGTTTAAGGTTTAGATAAATTAATTTAATTAAAAAATATTTTTAAGATAACAAGATCTAATAAAGAGCACAAAAACAAAACCGAGGCAATAACATGTCAATTTAATATTGAATGATAAAATAAATTAATTTATTATAATTTAAAAGATTTCCTTTTAAAATAGGTAGATTTAGAAAAGAAAAAAGAAAAAACCTCCATGCAATTCGTGTTACTCTTAAAAAGTCAGAAAAATCTCATCAAAAGTGGAAAAAATATTGGATGATGAAACAAAAAAAAAATATTAAAAAATGAATGAAA
>Ga0307511_10001266_pt1 | contig 26761 bp, 29 predicted proteins | sample 13_EM_MG_FD_200266 | JGI IMG/M metagenome (GOLD analysis project Ga0307511, IMG submission 200266) | Populus trichocarpa ectomycorrhiza microbial communities from riparian zone in the Pacific Northwest, United States - 13_EM | ecosystem: Host-associated > Plants > Roots > Unclassified | place...
ACCAGAAGCGTGAATTCTGGTCTTTTTTTTTTCTTCATATTCAGTACTTACTCATATGCAGCCCTCTAGGAGGGCCATGATGAGAACAATCTGGCCTCTGTTACAAAACACACTGCAGCACCGGCTCAACACGTCGCGGTGGGAGAGCACCTTTAAAGGTTATCTAGACCAGGAACCGTGAACAGGCGTAGGATCCAATGAACACTGCAAGTCTTGTTTTTCCGGCATCTTCTTGCTCCTTTTAATTTTATTTTAAAATTTACTCAGATACTCATGCGGCCGCGCATGGGGCAGCCGGAAGTGCGGCTGACTTCAGGAGACAGCCAGTTAGTCTGGCTGCCGCTGGCAGGTATGTACATTGATGGCCTCTTGGTGCTTCTTCAGTTGGGGAAGCAAGACTACAAAAAAGTTGCGAGGTAGGAAATCTGCGCAGGCTACATTTTGTCAATACTTAGATATTGAGAGGCCCAGTGTAAAAGTCTTGGTTAATCATAATAGAAGTGAGTGGAGGGTTGAGGGTAATTGTAGTCCACGAGTATGACAATGGCCAGCGGACCACTAATAGGGAGAAAATAGGGGTGGACGTTGATGTACAGCCGGAAGATTGTCAATACATAGAGACGAAAGGATAAAGGAAATTGTAGAATGTGGCGAGGTTGATTCTCAAAGCGACAACTAGGCCTGGGCACAAGACAAGAGAGAGGTCTCGAGACGCCTCGTGCCCAGGCCTAGCGACAACACAAGGCCCAAGTATGCGATTCGGATATGGGCCATGGCATTGAGTGAAGCTATGTATGCCGTCGGGGTAAGCGAGGCCCCCTACGCGGAATATAAGTGGGTTGTAATTGGTTGATGATTGGTATATTTTCCATGAAGTAACGAGGGTGTAGATAGTCTCGAGCCCGCCAGACTGTACCCGAGACTGGGCGTAGAGAGCAACCGGACTCGCATCAGTACTTTTAACCCTTGTTCAATATCTACTAGTTCCTACTGAGCAACAACCGTTCCACCCATAATCTCGTCACCGGTCATGAATACCCTGATCGCTTGCACTCTCTCACTGTGCCATGACATCTCTGACTGCCACTGCATGCCTCATCCCTGCATATTATTCAGCAGAGGCTTTGTATAGCGTATCCTTTTGTTTAGGGTTACTGGTTGCGGCACGTTGGCCTGACACTACTGTCGCTTTGTTGTAACAAATGCCTTAAATCTCAATAAGTTCACTCTAGCCTCTAGGCACCGAACTCTTCCGGACATGTCTTTCTCTTTGCCTCCTTGTTCTACGGACGCAATTGCAATGGCTCCAAATAACTACACTGCTCCTTCTTACATGTCCCCAACCCCTATTGTGGAGAGATTCAGATCGTCCCCATCGGGGTCTCGACTAAACCTCACAACCCACACTACCTCCCCCCCATCGAGGCAGGCAGAAATCTCGCTCGACCCCGATGGGGATGTTGTTCTTGTCATTTCTCCTGACAATGATCCCTCTGCCGTGGCACGATTTCTTTGCTATTTTTTATTACCCTGAACTCACAATATTAACCTCCTGGTTTTTCCATATTTCCGATTCACAACATATGCCCCCCGCCTCTTTCGGTTAAGGTCGGTAATCATATTTTTCCTGTCTTTTATATACACAGTACTCATATGCGGCCAAAAGAGGGCGACCAGGACGAGCCACTAAATATAACTGATAAAGGGTTCTGCTACGTTCTTCGGGTCCTCGCCTTCTAGCACTAATTGGCAGTGTTCATAGATAAGAATACCTGTGAAGTGAGCTTTGAAATTGTTAAAAAACAAAAGGAGTTCCCCCCGAGTCCTCCTCAGGATCGGACTTGGGGGTACATCTCGCCTGCCTGAATTTTTTCGAAATTCGTGGTAGGTTAGTGTGCGACTGCGGGCCCACTCCCTGTGTGTTGCCAGCGGGTACTATACCGCTAGGCCACAGAAGAGTGGAGATGAGATAGCAAGATGTGCACTTTTAGATATACTAAAAGTCCGAGAGATCCGTAGGATTTAGCACACACTCCTTGTCCCAGAATTTTGATGTGAATGAGTCGACTACGGTTACTCATATTCAGGATGGGCTAGCTAGAGATAGGCCAACTAAAGCTCTATTCCCCGCCGCCTTCTAAACCGACAGGTTAGATATTATCGCTTGAGAATATACTTTCTATATGAGTTGCAAATGAGTCGACCACGGGCACTAGTTTTTTTTATAGTTTTTTAATACATACTCAGTACTCGTATGCAGTCCTAATAGACACATGAAAGCTGAATATATATTTGGCATAGAAATTATGGCCTTCCCGCATGCATTACCGCTATTCAATTGCAAGCGACCTATTGAGATCTCTTCCTCTCTTCAAATTTAGACAGCTCTTACCTATAACTAGTACCCACATAGTTGTGATATACATCACAGCGGAATATGGATGGGTCGTTCGCAGCACGAGTCCGACCGTATTCCTTCCGAGTTAGTTAGCGAGTTCTCGAATCCACCCTTCCATGCATGATACATATCGTTTGCTGGTGCCGGTGGGTCAGCTGTAGCTTCCAAAACACCCTTCTAATTGGCCTTAGGCCCTTGTGGAATGCCACATGAGATATTGAGGTGACACTGCATGACCAGATGAGCAAAAAGTATTGTGCAACAATGAACTCTCCGGTTGGCCGGTCCATCCATCGACGTGAGGATATACCTAAATCCAGGTTACTACCGGTAAACGCAAATGCCCTGGCCTGTGTTGCCCTCGGTTGAGGTTCTGCATCTTCCTCTGTCAACAACCCCTTTCAGCACGTCGCAAACATATCGAGTCACAGGAGCGGTCGTGCCAACCAGACTATATCGAGTTTATGTTGACAGTATCGGATTGGTATATATCCAATTCTCCTGGCGGGGCGCGTGCGTTGTACACGTTGTCTGAATTGTGGTGCGCCGTAGCTACCATCCGAGGAAAGCAGAGGCAGCCACAACGACGCTCAGGCGATCCTAGGTTTGAAGCTGGAATACCTTGCCCCGTTTACTACTGTTTGCGCTCTCAAACACAGACGATATCCTAGTCAGAGACATCGGTTTAGCAGCTGTTAAAAAGCCGGTGGAGATCGTGTATACCCCTCTCTGTGACCACACAAGTGCCTCTGTGTTCCCACCACTAAAATTGTTGTTTGGAATAGGTCCCCGAACACGGCTTCCCTGCACGTGACGGTCCAGTAGTATCTACAAAAATTATTGACATTGTGAAATAAATGCAACTAACGGTATAGAGAGGAAAATCTGGTTTCCCAGGAATTTCAGGGTAACTACCTATCAAATCGGCCGTATGGTTCAGTGACTACCTACTTGGGTAGTGGGGCTTTGCAGCGTCGATATTCTTGGCACCACTCTACTCATCGTTATCGTCCCGTGTTCTTGTGCCTTGCTCTCCGCCTCCTTCCCCTCCTCACTACACATACTTCGAGTAATTGGAATTGAAGCGTGCTTATAATTCACCTTATACCTGTCAACAACTCTATCCTACTTTTCGTCCTTTCAAACTTATTCCTGCTACATCTCTCTTCATACATTTTATTATTAAACACCCGCACTACAGATCTGTATGTTTGCCTTCTTCCTTCGAGTCGTGTTTTTGTGTATGCATGGACTGACCAATGGGTAGACTGAAATTGAAAATCAGGGACTTTTGAAATCATTCACTGTCGAGGTGAGTTGGAAGAAACCCCATAGCTACGCCCAGGTCTACACGGTCGATTATTTGGTTGCCCTGAGTGAGGATTTCAATGAACTCTTGAGTTTGATTACCTTGTGAAGCCATCAATATTCTCGCTCTGAAAATCCAAACCAGCCATAATGGGGGATTTGTTGCTTATGTCTGTGTACTTCCCTCAAGTTTGCTAATACGACTGCAGATTCACAGCTACATACAATGGCACCTCATTACGGAAACCATATCGGATTGAAGCAGGGAGGTATGCACATAACTCATTCCAATGTTGTTTTGAGTGAAGATGTAGCAAGGAAATCACATCGCAATAGCAAGCCTACGGCCTCCTCACTTGAGGGGCAGCCTGGCAGCTATATTACCGAGCAGAATACTTCTACTCGTGTTATCAAATACCTGAAACTACATCTGTTATTTGTTGGCTGGAATAGTAAATAGAGCCGGCTGACACGTGATGAACAGGCTCGAATCAGTACCGCAATCGTCATCCCCAATCCCCAACCAGACTACCCCAATCCATCGCACCAAAGTCCCCAATCGGACAAGACAAGGTAACTGCCCAATACCAGTAGACACTAATATATCTAAGCTAATGTCACCTAGAAAATCCCAATGATGAAGCAGATCAACCACGTCTTCTTGATACAGAAGCTCTCCACCATGGTGAATTGCGTCACCACACCAAACCTTTCTGCAATGCAGATGCTTGCCATCCTCTTCATGATGGTCATCTTGTACTGCCTCCCATCCTCTGGGTGGAAGGTCACCACACCAATCCTCCTGCTCAACCACTGCTTCTTTGCTTCGCTCCGTGCAATCGGGGTCTTAATTACCATCCTCGCCGTTTTCAAAAGCTGCGATTATCTTTCCGACGGGGCATTCTCTGCAACCATTGTGTGGCTCGATGGAGCACCACTGCCCCCGCGTCACAAAGTAAAACCCTTCAATACACGTTTCCTAGGACGCACAAATGGAGCTTGGAACACAATAGCAACAATCAGGCGCTTTCGGGGGACCTGTAATGGTTGGTATTCTCAGTGCCGAGACATCCTCTATCAGGGTGTGGCCCCTGCCCCCTCAGGCATGAGTGGTATGCCGGGGAGTTTCCCAGGAAGCAGCACCCCACTGCCAACGATGGGTACCCGACGTGCCTCAGCCATGAAGGCTAGCACCAGGGTCCCCGATCCACAAACTACGTCAATGTCGGATCCCAAAACAAACACCCAGGTAATCCTGGCAACGAGGCCAATCGGCCCGCCAACAGTCACACTCAGGGCACTGGAAACCCTGCCATCAAACCGGCAAGCAGCTAACCGAGGCGATAGCTATCGCTACATTATTGATTATACCACCAATAGACCTGCTGCCCATGGAGGAAACACACACAAGACAATAATCGAGGCGAGTGTGTACAACATGGATAGTCTGTTGGTGGGAGCAGGGGACCTGGGCAGCAGCAGGCCTAGTGCTATCCAGCCGTTACCGCCAGTTACCGATAATGGTGTGAGGACGAGCGATAGGGCGCTCACTGGGACTAACGGGTTAGTGGTAGATGCTTCACTACCAGCTAACCCCGACGCCCTAGTGAAGATCCCCAACTCGTGCAATCGATGCCAGTATAAGCGAAAAATGGGCCCTGGGTCGAATTATTTTACCATGAGTTTCGGGAAGAGTCGCTCATCCTCCCTTCATAGGGTCGAGAGACGAAACACCTGCAAACTCGCCTCCCGAGAGCGGCTCCCGGCAGAGCAGGCCCTTCGCATTCAACAATGGAGCCCTCCTGAGATGATGGTGCTAGACACCCAGGTACGTTCACCCCCGCAGACAGTGCATTTGCAAATGGTAGAGGATGAAATGTCTGAACTGGCCATACAGGAGCAGCTGGAACCGGAGCCGATGGACTGGGAACCTTCGGGTTGCCCTATTCTGTTTGTGTATGGAACCTCGGCAGTACCACCTCCGCCGACAACGGGAACTGCTGGGGAGGGTCCAACAAGCTCAAGGGTACCACCAGCACCAGCACCACCAGCACCAGCACCAGCACCAGCACCAGTACCACCACCAGCACCACCACCAGCCCCCGCACCCACCTTGGAACCGAAGTTTCCAAAAGAAACTTCGACGGGCCCTGGGGTCAACGCCGCCCCAAAACCAAAGGCGAGTAAGCAAATGAGTGGGCATAGAGCTAGTACCTCCCAGAGGCTTATAAGATTGGGGACATGTAAGAGCCCTACCGTTCTCAATGCGCTAATAAAACCATCTCTGACTCCAACCCTGGTAGCGGTGACAAACCCTGGGCAGCCAGTGCTACCTGCCGCCCCAGCCCTGACCCCACCCGCGCCAACCCATATCATGGCGACAGCAGTATCAAGCCGCGGAGCTCCACCAGTTCCTCCATCCCTCCAACATCCCGTGCCAGCAGCGGTGACACTATCTGAAATATCAACGACAACTAGTGTCAGACCAGCAGCAGCGGTCCTGCCGATGCCGGTGCAAAAACCTATCAAGGCAGTAGCTGTGACAGCCCCCGCCGCTACAACAGCCACAGGCGCTGCTACAGTACTAGCCGCTACTGAAGCACCCCCAGTTGCTATAGCCACCGCCGCTGCTAAAGCTCCCGCGGGCCAGGGCCGTTTGCTGGTAAGTCCTACCTAATTCCCAGAGCACCCCCTTACTGTGGCTTTCGAATTCGGGTTACTAACTTTCGATATGGTAGGAGAAACGAGAAAGGGATGTGTTAGCAAAAGGGCAACATATTAAGGAGCCAACGGGCCTGGGGCCAGAGAGACTGGCCTTTTTACGACAGGCTGCGGCAACGGAAGTTGCCAAAATTGATCCTTCTTTGCTGACGGCAGATTCCCGGGATAGACTGGTAGTGTATTACACCCAGTTATATCACTTGAAGAAGCTGCAGCAGAAGTAGGTAGTAGATACCGATTTTTGTTGGTGGGTAAGATCACTTTGGGGAGGGGACCTCATAGCTTGCATAAGCGTTGAGTTAGTATTTTGCAATACTTTTTTTTCCTAATGCTTAGTCCGGTAAGCAGCTATGTATGTTATTTGTGCTCAGTTTGCTGAATATGGTCTCTATTCGGTTCTTTCTCCTCCTCTCGGTGCAAGTAAACCTACCAGACATGCTCTTTATGCATAATCCTATACGGTACATCGACTACTTTTTTTTTTTTTTAAAGCTCATTACTTGTATGCGTCCCTGTAAGAGGGATATGACGAGCCCACCGGAAGCCTGGTAGGTTTCAAGGTGGCCCAAGTTAATCTGGGGGACCTGCGCACGCAGAAGACAGATAAATACAAATAACCGCGCGCAATACAAATAACTAAACCAAAACTAAACCAAGGAGACTCGTTGCTTGCCCCGCCACGCCCTACCGGCCCTTCCCCGACTAATGGAGACCTCCCCCTTCTCCGGCCCCCTGGATGTGTCTGTATCGCCACCTTGCTCCCCATCGTTTGGTCCCCCCCCTCCACGCGCTCTCTCCGGTCCTTCCCTGGAGATCCTGCAATGCCCCCAGCTCCGACTCCAGCTCCGGCGTCAATCATTAAAGCTTGTGGTACAGGAAATCGAAGAACGATTCTATCGCGTCGTATGGGGGGTCGTCTCCCTCCTTCCTCCAATCCGGCGGGTCTGGTTCCTCCTAGGTCGATTTCCAAGCTAGGGCAGAAAGTCCTAAAAGCATGAAGAAAGCCAGAGTAAAGGAAAAGCATATGAATACGCAGGAGCACCTACGAGGAACTAAGAGAATAGCTGAAAACGGAGTGGGTAAGAGAAATAGGAGTGTATACCAGAAGGAGATGGTGGTGGAAGAAGGAATGGAAAGAGCTACGAAAATGAGCAAGAGCGGAGAGGACACCGAAACAGCAGTTCCACGAGAAACCAAGAAGGCAAAAGAAGAGTGCTGGCAATAGTGGAGAGATAGGAGGGAAGAAGTATGGGGGTGGTACGAGTGGCAAATAGCTAATCCCTTCAACACCAAGCAGAGGCGTGGGGACCTGATGAGGGCACATGGTACGACGGTATCGGACAGTACCGAGAAAGGCAAATTCTTTATCGAACACAACCTAATATGCAGCGAGCCTACGGCTTCGGGCAGAGGACGGACTGGGGCAGGCACGCCCTAAGGGTGCTCATGTACATCCGCACCGATAAGGGGCCGATGAGGGCGTGGCTATATCACGTCGGGAGGCCCTGTGGGGATGCGGGGTGATTCAGAACGCAGCACACCCCCTTACGGGTGGGTGCGTGGGGAATGCAGCGGTGAGGAAGTGGGATGACATATGGACGGACCAAGGCTGTTGCAGAGAAGTGGCGCATTTCCTATTGTCTCAGTGATTTCTAAGAGGGGTACCGGGGAATCTTCATGTAACTTAGCAAGGGGTCTGTACCTACAGCCCAGAGGTTGGACAATCTAGCCGGGTCTCCACTCGGGGATGCGTACCCTCGTCATATACCATAATATAAATACGAGTACTGAATTACAAAAAAAAAAGATAGCCAACTGGTTGGACAATGGCCTGTGGGCAGCTCCTGGGTTGTAATCACGAATTGGAAGCCAAAGGAGAGCCCAAGGCAGAGAGGCCATGACTTCACAACTTTGCTGTGATTCTTTAAAGTGGTGCCAACAGTTTAGAAGGGCAACTAGGTGGAGCCTGGTCAATGTCAATCGGGTAGCCGAAGAGATGATGGGGGAAACCATGATCCATAGGCTTACAGCAAGCTCAACCAAAGAATTAATTAAAGAAGGACCGGGACGGTTGATAATAGGAAGCAATCTGCTGCTGCCGTAGTAGTTACAAGAGTGCTAAAGGATGTTTAACAGTGTGGTAGGTTGTGAGCCGAGTCACTATTAGAAACAATGGTCTGATTCACACATGCAGGGGTGCAAGTAAACCATTTGCTAGAATTGTGGCGATGATAATATATTACGAATACTCCGAAATCACAAACAGAGATCCCCGGATGGTCAACGAATGAAGATCAAGTGATTTGGTACAGAGGAGAATGAAGGATGTAATGATGAACCATTTATGCGGTGCTGGGAGGCGGAGGGACATGGGCTAGCTTTACATATTTCCAGTGATGGGGATGACGAGGGAGCAGTGGGGTATTTGTGGGAAGCTTACGTGTGGATTAGGGGCTCCACGGTCAATACCCAGCGTGGAGTCGGATGCGACTGGAGACTGTGAAGCGGAAACAATGAATCGAATTGGGGAGGCAGCACCTAATGAGCAGAAGGGGCATATAGGAAATTCAGGAGGCAAATACCTGGGCAAATGTGTTGGAACACGGTATCCAGCAGCATTGTACAATGATGGGAAGGCATGCAAGCCAGCTGCATTACACCCCAATATCTTTGGCATGTTTGACTTTTCGGATTTGTTTGTCGAAGTTGTATTGGCACCAGCTATCGCATTTTGTTTTAAAATCTAAAACCGGAACAAATAAATCTAGGACCGCATCTTTGTGTTTGCTGTAGTACATCAATTGAGGGTAATTAAAGGATCGCAGGTGTCTTCCAACCTTCTGTTCCTTGGCGTGGCATCCTTAATCGGTCCGAGTGGCCCTCTTACAAAATCCTACTACACAGGAACCTTCAAAAACTACGCACCGTACCCCCTTCCATGCCGAATCCACACCCGAAGGTAATCCATTAAAATCACTCTCTCTTCCATCCTAACCGACAGCCTGACCCAACACCTATTGAAACACCTGGAAATGCCGTTTACGTCATTCTCAGCCTCGCCTTGTATCCCGGCCAAATTCTGACATAGCCGCCAGTACCATACATATCAACCCACGATCCACCCACCCAAATCACCGGGACTAAATCATCCCCAGTCATGGAATCGTACTAGATTTTGGATCGAAAACCTGTGCAGGGATAGGAATGAGTCAGGATGCACTGATGGAATACGGATTGAGGGCCCTGCGTTGGGGACAGGTGGTTCGCTTGGGGGCAGGAGCATTGTAGCCGGAATACAGAAGAGGGGTTTGGGGTGAGAGGAGGTGGGTTTAGGTGGAGTGGGGCTATTCCGGGGATGCTCGCTACGGGTCGCCTGCCGGAACGAGAGGAGGGAAGTGGGAAGTAATGGTGAGGCAACTTATGGAGGTGGGAGAAAGAGGTTCACTTGTTGTGCAATCATCCCCTCAACTGCTGTTTCCGTCTCGCGAGATTAGTGGAGGACGAAGACCACCAGGTGAACTGCTACATAACTAAGTATATCTACCATTCGATACGAGCTATTCTGGCATGCTAACATGTTAGGGCCTCAGAGCAGCAGCTACATACATCAGGAGACCGGTTTCTGCAACGAGATTTTAGATGCCATACACAGCCTACACAATCTATGGCTCTCCCGCTATTCCTTGCATTCTTCTACCACGACGCTATTCTGACACTCGGCATATCTTGTGGAATAATTTTATGCTGGACTAGATATTCTCTTCTTCGGGACTGATTGAGAATATATTCGGGGTGTGGTTGGGATGGCTGAGGTGGGATATTGGGGAGTAAGTTGGGTGGCTGGTGGGGATACAAAGATATCACTCGGAGAAAAGAAGTGGTTATCAAATAAACTAGGGAAGCTACTTACGGCCCTGTTCCCAGGTATCCAGACAAACACATAGACACGCATTGCACCATACAGTGGAGAAACCTAATAGGGAAGTTTAGCAGAACCAGGCAGGATACTATTTAATGTGGGCGGAGGTTACTGGGGCGGTAAGTCACCACCGCGGAGCTGCATAGCTCAGTGACATTGGTTGTGCTTGAATTTGCGTGTATTTTTTTGCAACTGAAATGGATCCCTGGGATTACAGACGATATATCCTCTGAATACCATTTGTCTTATATTTCATATTGCCGCGGCCGCTTATACAATCTCTAGATCATACTTCCCCATCGCCACTTTCGATTCTAACTCCGAGACGATTCCTACATCTACCGAACACCCACTATGCATGGTTTCTGGCTATTATTTAAGGAGAATATTGTTGCGGAGGATGAAGGTTCCCTGGCAGCAGCTATAGATTGTGTTCTTCGGGCAACACTCAAAATCCCAAATTGAAAGCTACAATTCATCCCCTTCTGCGCACTTCCTGTCCGCACGGCACTGTCCCTAAGCACGAACTGTTGCTCGAGGCTTGTGCCATTCAGGGTACACTGTCTTCCGAGGTCGCAAACACGGAATGAAACGTCCCAGCAGGAACCCATAGACTCTGCCGGTTCTGGAAAAGTCCGACGCTTGCCGTAACGACAAGGCGGGGATAATAGTACGGTCCATTGCTATCCCTTGCGGAATTTATTCAAGATTGTGTGGAAAAGAACTATATTCGGTGATATGATTTCGTAAGGTCAGCTTCCCAGCATCGTTAAACAAATCACATCACTCCCAAAAACTGTAAATCCCAGCTTGCTGGGAAGAGTGGAGCAATTTCTGATACAAGTGTCACCATTTAGCTTGCCCTCACTCAACACCGCAGAATGAAGGAGGCCGTCGGTTCGAGAATTTCCGAATATCCGGCTTGTGTTGACACTATATTGGTATATCACATTTAGTGTCTTGCGGGGCATTTTCGTGACCTGAGATACCCCAGTACCTGATTGACTGTGTAAATTGCCATCTACCTATATACTCTTTGGTGGATGGCTGTCTTCTTATGCGGTTAGGAAACCACCTATCACGAATCGTACCAATCTCACCATCACCTAAATCAATTCCATTCCAAATAGGACACATATGATAACATTGCCACTTCTCCGTCTCCCAAACACACTGATACATGTTTTTTTCTTCCTTGTGAGTATTTCCTAACGCTAAGACAAACAAAGTTCTCCACAGTTGCCTTACGCTTTCGTACCCGAGGATTCCCTCTCCGCCTCGGGGTTAGGATTTGACCACTCTGGATTTGGCCAGGACTGAGTAGCTAGCCACGATGCATACATAGCCTCCAGCTGTGACCGACTATACCGTCCATCATTCTCGACGCGAGTCCATTCAACGGCATGGTCTTGTCCGAAATCACGGGGGTTGTAGGTTGGACTATATGGATACTTCAATCAGCAAAATCTGTTTTTGAGGGGGGGGCTTTTGGCTTCACTAACCTAAGAGTGGGTGTAGGAAGAGTCTTTCCCGCTCGACGATGTCTCCATAGTAGAAACATAAATCCTGCTACGAAAGCACCGGCCGCTATAGAGATGAGAACGAAGCCCCAAATTGGAAGTGGAGCTACAGGTGGGGGGAGGTCAAAGGGTGGAGACTGTCCCGGACGAGGTCCTTTCCATTGGGGGCTATTCCCGATTGGAGTGTATAAGGAAGTAGAGGCTAATGTTGTCCAGGTGGGGTATAATTGGGTATATTTTCTCAGGTTTGTGATCTGCACAGGAGTTGGTACCGGTTTGATGATGGTCGAGTTGACAATTAATGTTTGCCTGGGGTTAATCTTAGCCAGCTTGAGCAACGGAGTATCGGAAGCTGGGATAGGCTCAGGTACTGCTGTGCCAACGAACGTTACAAATGTTGTTTGCTCGTGATGGAGTGTTGGTGAGGTCATGATATATTTAGATGCCTGGACCTGTGGGTTTGCGGGAGAGAGAGATCTGCTACGCCTGGGACCGTTGTTTTGCGCAAGAAATATTCTGCACAAGGGTTGGTTGTAGATAGAACTATAGAAACTCCGGCCAACGGGGGAAATTGTTCGGGGATCAGGAATGACAAGATAGAATTGAGCTAGTGGAATTTGTCCTCAGAAGCCTTGCTTGTGGATTAATCATAGGGATCGAACTCCAGGACGTGCGGGTTCCTAAAACAAACAATAATTTGAACAACATTAAAGGTAATCCACTAAATAGCACCTCCTCAATGAGATCTATTGCGGTAGAGAAGGGGTGAATCACAACCATTCACAACCACGCTAATCGATCGCCATTGAGATTGGACTGGTTCTACCCAACGCGATCAATGGAGGTGTCCATTTCATGATCATGTAATATATTTTATGAATTGAAAAGGACGTTGTGCGCCCGCCGAAAATCTGCAACCAAAAAGGAGCAGAATTCTTTGTGTCGCTCATTCCAATTGTTGCATCTGTATTCGAAGAGATCCAGCTGCTATGGGTGGTCTGCCAGGAGTATTCGGGCAGCGGAGAGTTGGGAAGGCGGTAAGCTGAGAACGATAGTCGTTTGTCAACTCTGGAGACGGGTACTGATTTGCAAAAAAAAAGAAGTAAAAAAACCCCAGGTAGCAGAACGGGTCTGTCTCACGTCTTGACGTCACCTTATGGCATACTAGCGCTAAGTCACGTGCACGTTTATCGCCCACCTCCCATATAATGAACCAGAACTAATTGTTATGTGCCCAAGAGATTGTCCATCGACTGCCACGAAGCACTCCCTCCCGCTCCTATCCGAACACCATCCATACTAAGATACCAACCTTCACTTGTACTACCGTTGCCTTCGTTCTTCCTCCATCATTGTCTTACCCCCCTTCTACGAACGATGTCAACAGAGGAGAAATTTTCTGACTGCGTACTACTTCTCAACGGCTACCCGGGCTCAGGCAAGTTCACAATTGGGCAAAAACTCCAATCCCTCTACGGCCCAAGCCGAACCCGCCTCTACCACAAAAACCACCTCCTTGCAGCCTCCCCGGATGGCAAACCAGTCCCCGATATCTGCCCCTCCTCCCCACAGTATCAAAAATGGGTAGGGCCAATGGGAGAATATCGCCAGAGCATCTTCCGCGAGTTGGCTGAAGAAAAGGAGAAGGACCTGCTTATTATCATGACGTACACGAATCTCAAATTCCCCGTTGCGGATGCGGAAACGGACGCCGCTGAGCTTTTGGCTGACCATGTGAGAATCGCACGCGCGCGTGGGGTCCCGCTTGTTCTCGTCGATCTGAGCTGCAATTTGAAGACGAATATGCAAAGGCAGGCAAGCAAGGAAACGAGGGACTTCGATGGATGTGGATGCATGCTTATCTCCTTTCACCTGAACTATCCCTTGGTGAAGCCCTTCGAGTATCCGGGGGTTCTGGAGGGTGTGAAGGTACACCACTATGAGGTTGATACAAACTCTCTGACGGCTGATGAGGCCACACTCAAGGTGTCCAGTTTGTTGAATGATCTCTTTTTGTAGGAGCTGCTTTTACGTATTTGGGTGTATTCTCTGGGAGGTCATTGGCCCCTACACCTACTTCACTATTTAGACCTGCATATCTATAGGTCCTGTTTCGTCTCGGTTTATCTCTGTATACTCCTTGTTAGGCTTGCTCCTTAACTTCCTTCTTTCCTGTCACTTTACCTCCTGCTTATTTCTCCTATGTATCTAAATTGTATGTAATGTGCAAGAGCCTAGTGCCCTGACGTTTCCTATACACGGGTACTTTCTTAACCGTGGGTACTATTTACGCCTGGGGGCGAGCCGAGTCGATTCGAGCCGAAAGCTCGAGGCCGACGCGGAAGATCTCGAACTGGCTCGAGCCTGCCTTGAAAAATGACGAGCCGGCTCGTGCCCAGGCCTATCCCCTACCACATCTCCTCCACCAGAACTTTTCCACCACACCTTGTCCACTCATTAATTCTGAGCACATCCGACTACCCTTGGTAAAGAAACTCCTACACCATTCGCCTCAAGCTTTCTTACGAGCTCCTACTCAGTGCCTGCCACAATCCTCCAGGACCCAATCGTAGATCCATTCGACAACCCCACGCCAAATCCCTTTGCCAAGTTCGCCTCAGTCTGTCCGTAGAACAGGTGCAAGATTATCAGGTATACTTAAAGCACTTCTGGCGTAAAGGAGTCGCCGTTGGTTGATAAGATACCTACCAGAACTTGGCACGGGTTGTCCATAACTGAAGTGGGATGAGTGAAGAACGCCTCGGGTATTTCACTAGTGGGTCTTTAGAATAGTCACAAATGGTGGGTCGAATCCGACTCTAATGACTGGATACCTATGCCTTCGTTCAGCAACTCTATACAAAGGAATGCTCTGTGCGAGGTTGTTGATGACCTACACCAGTGATCCGTTTTCCCTCTGTGGTGTCGACTGGGCTAGAACAAGGCTCTCGCATATGAGTTTGTCGGCATGATCAGATTGAACGTTAGCCAGTTCACTGCAGTACCGAGAAACTATGGATCTCCTCATGCCATCAAGTCTTCCTACATAAGCGGAGTGGGGAATATCTGCCGGTACGCGGAGCGAGACGTCATCAGCAGTGGCCTAATAAGGCTTAGTAACCTAAGAGGCTTGGCACCATACACCTGCAGTACGGATCACGGTTCCCTCTTCCGCCAACACTAGTACCCTTCCGGTGATCTTATCGATAAGAAGGCATACCGTATTGGATATTGGATATCAGAATATTCCCGTATCACCCACTTAGTCGGGTTATTACCCTGTCGCCCAATGACATGCTTCTATCAAGATCAATCGTAGATAAAAGGAAATTAATATTTTGGCAGTAATTAATCCTTCATTTTCTTTACTGCACCGCTCGTATCCTCTTCGTGCCATTTCCTTCGCTCTTCTCATCTATGTAATTTTGAAAGAAATGAATACTAAACTCTGGAGATGGGGCGCTTACCGGATCAGGTTCCCCGGTTACTAAAGATCATTCACGATTGGACAGAAAAACAGAATCTCAACCCGCCCATTTCTATATTTATCTGTGCTACCGGTGAAAGGGTTCGTTAATTAGATAATAACCTGTCATTGATAGAAAGTTGCGACATATGCATTGAATTGAGCGGGGGTTTTGTGCCAATCCCGAACCGCGAGAAAGCTTAAAAACCCGTTCCACAACACCCCCCCGCGTGGAGAACTTCTTCACGAAACCCATCATTATTCTCTATGTATATAATCCAAATGAAATTGCCCCTTCGAAACGCCTCTCTACCGTTCCCACTTCCTGCCGAACGTCTTACATTAAATAAATAGCAACGTCGATGTGGCCCTTGGGTAATTACTACAACCATGAAACATTTCAACTCACGGACCCGTCCTGGATTTCAACTCGACGATTATATATAAAACCCGTGTGATATCCACCTCTACGCGGGGCCTCAGTGCGTTCAATCACCACAGTTCCTAGTTTCTGAGAGTCCTGCAATCTCCACATCTGCAAGGTTGTTTGACAGCCCGTTGCCACTCTTCCTCTCCACACTTCGAAAGCTGCATAAATGACATCGCGATTCAGGAATCTGTGGACACGGATGAAGCAGAAGTATGTCAAACTCAACCCCTGTGTACTCCAAACCCCTACCCTCATCATTGCTGACCAAGCTCGCTAGGTACCGGAAGTGGTCTGCCAAAGAGGGCAAACAGTCAACCCGAAGTATGAAGCAACCCGCAACCACTCCCAACACGAACTTACGGGTAAGGGACGAGCCCTTCCCAACACCTGGGGAGGCGAGTGCTGGCCCTTTAGTTGTACCCACTGGTACACCGAATACCCTCGACATCCAGGATTGGTGCAGGGAGCAACTTGAAAAAACTGCAAAAGAGAGTCCAAGGATTCTTACTCGGCGGAGAACAAATCTGGCAATCAACTATTAGGAAACACTCGCTTGCATATTCTTAATGGCGTTCTGGATCTTGGACTGCATTGGCGCTTTGGCTCGGGGGCTGGGAGTGATACATTTTAATTGCGATACATTGTTAGGGTGTTGTGGATATATTTATTTCTTCGAATCTTGTATTTTGTTTGGGTGGGCGTTTCCTTGTTTTAATCGCATGCACAAATAATACTAGCCGGAGGGAGGCATCTCGCTGGCATCATCCACAGTAGAATCCATTCCACAGCTTGTCCACTACTCCTCAGCCCCGGCCAGAATAACCCCATTACCGACGGATCAAGTAATTCCCGTAAAGAGGTTAAAATAAACAATTGTTTCCAAGGGCTTCATTCCATGGACATATCTGTAAGTACCCTTCCGTGGCGCAAGGATATACCAGTGCAGGGTCGTTTGCAGAGTATAAGCATCTTGACAGCCCATTTCCTTTCTTTTTTTTTTTCAATCAGATTGTGTCCTCGTTCCTTAGTTTGGCTCGCTCCTAGGCAATGTAAACATTGGTTGTTTCCCCTAATCTTGGCCACTGTTCCAGATATTATCCAATGACATAGACAGAACTATTTGGTGATGCAGATACATGCCAGCGCGGCAATGAGACACAGCAACCATGATAGGTAAACAGCGAGCAATCAGGATACACATACATACTACAAACAAACGACCATCCTACCGCTCCAGCGTTTGATCCCAGACCGTCGTATTTTGCAATTGTCTGAGCGAAATATCCAGCTGAGGTCTATTGACCAGCCCAATCTTCACTTCACGCCACCTCCCAATTTCAAATATGCGTACCCCTCGAGTCAGTGTCCTGACCAGTATCATAAACAAGTACGTATCTCCCATACAGATCAGGGTGCTCGGCTCTGTTATTTCCTCCCATTTCTATCCGCCGACGACTAACCCCTCCACCGAGGTTGCTTCAGGTGCCGACAATGGATTTCCAAATGGAAGCAGCGTAGCCTAAGCAAACAAAAAACTTGTACAAGCACCAAAGCCCGCCGGAGCAGCGCCGTCAACGACAATATTGAACTCGAAGGATGCGACCGACCAGTTGCAACAGTGAGGGAGGCTACTCGATTAATCCACGCAATCACGGGGCACGACATACTAGAAGTTGAAGATCTCGTGCGGCAATATTCAACCCCTCTGGGGGGGGACACAATAAAAGGAAGCTTAAGAACTTTAGACAGCAAACAACGGGTTTTGGTTCACGAAATTCCGAATGGGTCATTTCGTGAGGAGCCTCAGAAGGCCGAAACATTCGGCTGATATAAGAATAATTTGCATGGCTATACCTAAGCTCTCCCCTCAGTCTCCGGAAATCGGAAATGGTTGCAACAGTCCCACGCCATCAGTGAATGCGGCACCTGCGAGCTAGAATTGAGGTCCACCGGGTGGGAAATATATAGATCCTTGTGTCATGGAGGTTAGGAAGACTCAGGTTGGGAATGAGAAGGGGATACAAACGGGAGAATTGACGGTGCGATGGGGTTTGGTCAAGGGTGTGGATGGGGTTCTGCACAGTGGGGGAGATTGCGGTGGATAGGTGGCGGGGTCGTTGTTACCTTTTCCGGAAGCCCTATTCCGCAGACCCGCCCACAAGTGCAGGGGTGAAGGGGCCTAGGCATCTGGGGAATAGCTTCAATTACATCCTTACTTATTTATGGAAGGCATAGTCTGGCTACACAAACCAGACTAGAAACACTAGGAACCCTTCTATGTAACTATGCGGAGGATGAAAAGATATAAAACAAAGATTCACCAAGCGAACGGGTGTTCTTTTGAAATACCACTTAGATAAGGTGTGTTTCGGAAGGCTATGAGTGACCGGAACCTTCACTTGGTATTTGAAGTCTCATTAACTCGTATCTACAATATATTGGTGCGAGAGTACCACTGCCCCCCCAGTTGGTTTGTGAGGGGGGGGAGGGGGCAGAGGTGAGGTAGCTGTTGGGATATCTCTATCAGGCTAGGTCCCTGTAATGTAGCGCCTAGTAGATCAAACTTCGTTTACATCAACGGCATTGTTTTACGCTTCTGTAGGCTAAGCCCACACTGCCCTAGGTGGCGATCCTAGCATCGATTTGTTTCAGCCGAGAAGCCACTTCAGGGTAACCAGCCCAATCAATATTCATCAGATTCACATGTCAGTGAGCTTGAAAAATTCCTCTTTACTAATAAATATTTGGAAGCTGTTGAAGGCTTTATAACGATCTCCTTATGGAAACCTATTTTATGGTTCAGCCCCTTCTGGATTTTGCTACATTCTCTATTCGAGCACGTGATAAACTCTCCTCTACGTATATATTGTGGTAAGCTATGGAGCGAGATTTAATTCCAATTTCAGAGAAATATTTCCCCCAGTCCCTTCATATAAACCTTGCAATGACCCAGCGATCTCCAACAAAAATAACAGACTGAATGAATACCAATCAGGGAAAAAATTTAAAAAATGACAAATTAAATCTTGGTGTGAGCGACCAACGCTGTATGTATGGGAAAGCTGGTTCTGTGTGGTTACAGTATCTGGGACCTCTGAGGAAGATGTAGGATGGTTTGGTACGTACGTCGGTAGTTCTTCCTTATCCATGCGTGTGGAGTCAGTTCCTAGCAGCGGTAGAGTCAGTTTCTCTTTCGTTGATGTGCTCCTTCTCCCAGGCAACGTTGCAAGCGTATTTAGTCAATATTTCACTAATGCCGACACCGATCATACTCGGTGAGAGGTATCAAAACAACCTACTCCTGTAGGTAGTTATGCTCCGGGTGGGTATTCTCCTACTAGTGAAGGGGAAAGGATGTAGAGTAGTCTTTGATCAATGATGTCGGCAGTTGTATACAGTATGTAGGTATGGGTTGTGGGCCAAATGGATGTGGCATTTAGGTCTTCATGCGCTGGAGGGTTCATGGGTCCTCGTCTGCGCCGCTGGCGAAATGTACCTACTACTTATAGGTGTACATAGCGTGGCTTGCGAGCTCCAAAACATGCAATTTGGGGTCAAACGCTTCTGCCAGACTAAAGAACGGGGATGACTTTTTTTCTGATGCAAAGCTCAAATGCTACGCCATATGGTTCAGACCCGGCAGTGCTGCACACGGGGAAAAGAAGGCAAGACCCAACGGAAAGAATCCATTTAGTGTGTATCTCTCCGAAGTCGCATATACTAGATAGCCTCAAGATTGGGCTCCACCGCCTTCTGCCTCATCTTTGAGGTCAACATTAAACCCACAATATCCCTGTTCTCTAAATATCGTGCGATATTGGAAATCATATGGTACCTTCCGAATCTGAAAACTGCTGACAGAGAGTAGCCGATTTGTTGGAATGTGGGAGTTCGGAAAGGATGCCCGATCCCTACACTATGGTGTAGAGATTTTTGTGGAGATGCCTGCCGGAGACGGTCGAAGGTTGGCAGGACCCAGGATGGTAGGGAAACTGGGAGCAGCTACCCCCATATTGAAGAATCGCGGCAACCCCGTAACCTTGTCCTATTAACGAGTTAGTGCCTGGAATCTAAGTACATTGGAACAACTATGTAGGGGAATGTACATACATCACTCTCTTTGCCATATGGCCCGTGATACTTGCATATCTGTGTCCACAGTGGGTGGTAAAATGGCTGCCAGACACAGGCCGCATTCGCGTGTTGCACAAGACTGTGTAGTTGCGTGCTGCAGGCCTTAATATGTCTTGACATATAAGAAATATCGGATACCCATCAGTGAAGCAAACTAAAGTAGGTGGATAGTCCTGGTAGGTTTGATACTTGTATCTTGACTGTGGGATCTGGAGTTTATCTAATCGGAGGTATAGAATATCAAAGTGTGGTTTATATAAGAGGTTTGCAGGTTGATTATTTAAATTATTGACAATGGAAGACAAGTGGATGTGAGGAAGATGAAGGTAGATAATGGCTAGGAAACTAGCGCTCCTGCCAGCTAAACGGGAAAGGATCAGGTAGTCCTAGATCAATGATGTCGGCAGTTGTATAGATAATCCTGTATACAATGTGCTCTAGTTATAAACTAGATAGTCTACTTCTATACAGGTACTGATTCATCACAAAAAATCAAAAAAGTAACAACTACCTCAGGATTTGGAGGATATCCTAAATCTGTCCAGACTTTAGAATTCTCTTCAACAAGATCATGTAAATAATTGTATTCATATGAAACTAGGCTAAATTATCTTGTATCTAATACGCCCTTCAACTGAATCGGCTCAATGGGATTCAACGATGACAATTTTCCATTATTCCCACATCGTTGTGGTGACAATCAACTAGTCTGGTTGGAACAAGATAATAACCAGCAATCGCGTGGGCGTGGGCGGTTCTTGTTACAGGTTATATGTTAACGTATACCGCCCACCGCTGTGTGGCCTAGTGGTATAGTATCCATTAGCATCCACAGCAGTGGGCATCGATAACGCCGAAAACATACCTGCCAGGGTTCGACTCCCTCTAAGTTTCAGTAATATTCCCCTGGCAGGCGAGATGTACCTCTAAGTCCTATCCGAGGAGGGCTTGGGGGGAACTCGTTTTGCTTTTTTCTCTCCAACTGTTTTTATTGATTTATTCTCGCTGCTAAGTAGGAATTAATGATAAACGGAGCTGAAGTTGGCAATTAAATTGACAGGACCTAACTAGAGGCAATAGGTATACGTAGCCCAATAGATCAATCAAACACTCCTTGAACATGTAAGTATTAATGATTGATATCTGTCTGTAAAAAAGGTTATTTTAAAGATATTACCTACAATAGTATCGGCACATCATAATACAACGATATCACAGTGGAACCCAGAAACATTAGTACGCTTCACGGAGTTTGTGTGGCGGAGAGGGCTTCTGGGTTAGTGAAAACTACCACAGTACTTGGAGGATATCCTAAATCCGTCCAGACGGATCGTGTAAATAATTGTATCAATAAAAGACTAGGCTTAACTATTTTGTATCTAATACATCCTTCAACCAAGTTAGCTCAATGGGATTCAACGAATACATCTCCCCATCTCTTCAAGACAATTTTCCATTACTCCCCCACACCGTTGCGGCGACAATCGAACCAAGCTAGATAATAACCAGCAGTCGCGTGGACGTGGACAGTTCTTGTTAGAGGTTATATCCTAACGTGTACCGCCCACTCCTGTGTGGCCTAGTGGTATAGTACCCATTAGCATCCACAGCAGTGGGCAACGATGTCGCCTATCTACGTACCTGCCAGGGTTCTACTCCCGTGAGTTCCGGTAAAATTTACTGGCAGGCGAGATGTACCCCTAAGCCCTATCCGAGGAGGGCTTGGGGGGAACTCGTTTTGCTTCTCCACTTTTTTTTTCTCCAACGATTTTAATTGATCTATTGCCTCTGCTAGTGGAAATGATAAGCGGAAATGAAGTTGGTAGTTAAATTGACAGAACCTAACTAGAGGCAATAGGTATACGTAAAATAGCACATCAATTGAACACTCCTTGAACATATAAGCATCTAATGATTGATGTCTATAGACAAGGTTATTTCTAAGATATTACCTACAATCTGATCTAATCGCAGAAATCCGGAAGAATCGGTGCGCCCCCCGTACCCCTTTTGGGTTTGTCTCCTGAAGACACCATGGGACACCAAGAGACACAAAAGACACGAGACATTCTACAATTCATTCCTGATATGAAAGCTTTTCTCCATATATTCATCCAGTCCTGTTATCAGTATCTTCTTCCAAATCCAAATAAGAATCCATGGGAATTTCCCCAACCCTAACAAAACAAACCGAAAAATGGCCCTGGGAAATTTAACCAAACGAAAATGCCTAAACACATTAGTAAAGATATTCCAGGATATACCTCACCTTGCCCCAACTCCCAAACGGGGTCACGGGCAGTAGTAGTCCAACTTCAACATATATAGTGTAGATAAGACTTCAAATACCAATACTTGCAGCCATTCATAGCCCTACAAACTCTCCCCTATCACTCTATTTCCTGCCAAAATTAGGAATCAAAGTGATAACATTAGGGGTGTTACATTTACTGATTTCGAAAAGATGTAGGATAAATCATACAACAATTTATCTTGGTGATGTGTGGGCTTAGGCTTCTCAGTGATTGCAATAAGGCTATGGCGTGTCGTGCATGCTCAGTGGTATAGATATTCAATAATTGAACCGAGGGGCAGTGTCGACAACGAGGCCTGTTTCATCCAAATGCTTCAAAGATTGCAACTCCCTGTTGGAAGAGGTTTTTTCTCAACCACGTGCAGCCTTGAATTGGTGATCATATGAGGTACCTTGTGGTACGGGAATATCCGGATCTGGGGACTCGTCATCATTGGGGCCTTGATCATTGGCCTGGGTAGGCCTGGGTACGAGCCAGCTCGGGATTTTACTGTACTCAAGTACCTTCACGAACAGGAACTTCTAAACTCTGAGTAGGAAAAGCTGAGATACGAAGCTATCCTCTTCCGCCGTCTATTATTTCTGCTACCGTGACACGCTCGCGCTCATAATACACCCATCTAAGCCTGAATACTTCGTCAGAGTTTGACACGCGATTGAATAATAAAATAACCGCGGATACATACCTGGCTTGTGTAACTAGGCATAGCTGGTAAATACCGAGAGGATAGTCTTGATAATACCGAGGGTTCCTGATAATATCGAGGGTTCCTGGTTGCCAAATTAGGTAATATATTTAGTAGGAGGTGCCATGTTAAATTCGCGTGAGTTGCGGAGAGTCGGATTTCGCGACGTGGGAACAACCTAGCCTCGTCCCCAGCATGGAGGTTGGTTGTTAAGCGATTGTAGATGTTCACCAAAATATTTACATGGCACAGACACTGACTAATAAACTAATAAACGCAATACCATTCTTAACCCGCACCTGGGCACAATGCTAGGAACAGCTTCATTCTATTTCCCATGCTACCACACCTGGATATCCGCGGAGATTGACGGCTTGATCATGTCTCGGGCTCGTGCCTAGACATACTTTCGGTAGGTTCTCAGGGTCTTTCATAGGCCCTTCCTTCGGCCCAACCACATCTTTAAATCACCGGAGTTGGTTATCAACAGTTACTCAGACCTTATTTTCTGTTGATCCTGAGGGAGATGGAAACCAGGGGAGAAAAGATTCTCCAGTGAATTTGGGGCGAATGAGTGGTAGGAGTCAGTTTTTTAGCTATTGTTGATATGTGGAGTCTCAATATACTGGTAGTCTTCACAATTGAATGTAAACCAACGCCACTTGTAGTATGCCTCTAGCAAAACCACCCCTATCCAACTACACAAGAATTCTGAAGATAGCCCCAGTAGCAATTAACTAGGCCCTTGCCTACGGCTTTGAGGATATGACATATATATATGATATCTCCCTCAGATCTGAGCCCATACAGTTGAGTTATGCCGTAAAGTCGATGCGTGTGATGGCCGGTTCCCCGGTGGCGCATGTACCGGGCCAACTATAGTGTTACATAGGTGTACTTATCATGCGCACGGCGAAGAAGGAAAAGAGGGTGTTGATGGAAGGGGAAGGCAGGAGGAACCACGGTGCGTACATGCTCTTTTTCTAGTCTGGTTGCCTCTTGATCATTGGTTTAGGTATATCTGCTCCGAGCCCTCTGTGAGTTTAAATTTCTCGCGGGTGGTAGGAACATATCCACACAATTATGTATAGCAATTATTACAAATTAACTTGAAGGTCTATAAAAACAAACCGCCGGCCACAATCCAATTCGCAAATGCTTTAGGTAGAATAGGGCCTTGTGGGAAGGTCACTCTGTGTCTGTGGGTCTCCATTACTTGTCCCCTACTGGCCACTGCCTCTGCCCTCCTTCTCGCTACAGCGGCCCGGGAATTATGCGCTTTGATGGCCTGCTCTACTTGCTGCATTCTTCTAGTGGCTCTCTCAGCCTGCTCTACCCTCCAGGCACGTTCTTCTTCCTCATAGGATCGAATCATCTCTGCGCCAATGTCGTTCTCGCTGCTGTCATCAGACTCTTTGTAGTCAATCACACACAGATCATTGTCCTCGAAGATATGGTTGGCTAGCTCGGCAGATGGTTCGCTGGAAGTCACTATCTTGGGTAGTATAATGTTCACTTGGGTCGACACCGAAGCTACCTTAACCTTGTAGACGATATTGGTGAAGGAAAACATGTTTGCTTTAATGCTCGAGGATGCTATTGCTGGTTTTGATGCAAAGGCAATAGTTAGTGGTGCAGCCTAACAGCACAATATATAAATGTAGATGGAAATTGTGGTTGCAAAACGTACTCTTGTGTTTGGGGGTGCAAGTTGAACAGGAGAGTTGGTACTCAGTCTCTGACCATGTGCAGTCTGTTCATCAATTTATACATTACCCACGACGCTGCTTTATTCTATGGCCAGACTTCTTGGCCGGTGGCGCAAATTACATGTACTTTCTTTATAATTCAATGTAGGGAAATGCTGTTCTCGTGGCGAATGTCAATAGAAAACATCAAACAAACATCAGAAACATGTGCTCAGTCGAAACAACTTTCACGGGAAGGTACTACCTTTCTCACACCCGACGCGTCCCAGCGTGCCCTTTCCGCAATGGGTTCTACTATTCCATCCAGTACGTCTCACAACAGAAGCTTACATATATTCAGACGAGACATATCCATTTCCGGCGATGTAAACACCCACAGTCGCATATATATCGGAGCAAGGAAACTGGATTAAATGAGCAGGTGGTATATGTAGATTTTCAGGGAGGCTTTTTGTTGTGAGCAATTCAAATATGCTCCTTACCTTGGTGCAGGAAGTGACTCGTCATATACCTGCCTGCATAGGGGCTACAGCCTATCAGGTTCTTTTCGAAGGTACTAGGAAAAGCCCAGATAAATCCTCTTCATGCGGCCACAGCTACCACCATGAATATCACGAGTCTCGAGTTTTATACTAAAAAAACAACCCACCACGAATATCTTGCTTACATCGATACCCACCGTCTTTGAAATTAACAACCCAGCCTACCAAGGATTTAGATGCCTTTTCCCAATTGTATGAAACCAGCGCCATAATATTTCAAATCTTTCCAGACTTTCTTGTTTTACATCTACAAAAGATATCCCACAATGGCAGTTACGTATCCCTAGCTCAGGGTAATTAGTATTCCGAGATTGTTTCGCGCTCAAGTCATGTAATAGAGAGTGAATTAATTATGACTCCCGGGTTCTTCCATATCTAGGCTCTCAGTGATCATCACCTCGGCTACACAAGGATAAGATTAGCCCGTATTTAGAAGGGTAATAGTCCCCACACACAGCAATTTGGGACCCTTCAAATTAAAAGGATCATTCTACTGGCGATGTATAATATGAAGTAGCGAAACCTTCCAGAATGGGAAGTGGTACCGGCGGGTGAAACATGACTAGGTAGGTATATTCTTGATAGTGGGGAGATCTTTTTTGGTCCCTGTATAAGACTCTGTTTTTCCTAGTCATCCACAATTATAGGAATGAGACTTTGCAAATTAGTACTCAGCTCTCTTATTTTCTTAGGTAGTCAGGTCAACATCGATGTGTCTTTTGGCTACGACTACATGTTTTTTTTTACTTGCCGCGCCTGCATCGAGGGCTATAGTGAGCCTTCAGGACTCGGAGGGTTACAAATAGAGAAAGAAAACAATGGACCCTATAGTCCCGCAAAGTAGAACATAACACAACAGAAAATAGCTCGAGTGGAAACCAGTTCCTCAAAATCCATCAAAAATGCCAATGCCAGCGGAGGAAATGAGACTGGAACAGTCCAAATGAAGCTCCTTAGAACCGGGGGCTTCTATGAAACTCCTACACGGTGGTGCGGGGACTTCCCACCCATCAGGAGTGTTTCTACCCTTGCTGGGGTGTCGAAGGAGCGGGCCAGTGAACAATTTATATGCCCTGGTCGATGGTTCTCTCTTTGGACCTAGCGTGCCTATGCAATGGCTGGCGGACTAAAAATCTTTTGAATTAAATATGGAAGAAAATAGCTCCCGGCTCAGGGTAACTGGGAGGTGCTTTTGCACCTATAGACATATATAATCTTAGTTCGATGGGGATGCAGAGTTATATCCCTCAGTGATAAAGGCTGTCATATTACACCTTTGAGACTCACAATAGCTTTGTCTTTACTTTTCCAATAAGTTTCCCCCAATGACCACCGGAAGCCCCCTCGAGTCGATACCCAGGTAGCCTCTGCGCCCCGCAACTCATATGTTCTGACCCATACGTCAATACGGCCCACCCATCAATCTGACGGCTACAACAATATTTTAATATAATTATCTCATATATTCGGAACTATTGAGAATTACGGGACTATGGAGCACTACGGATAAATGGAAAAATATAAGATATAAATACATAAAATACTAGAAAATCTAGGCCTCCAGAGGTAGAAAAATATAATGTAGAAATAAATGAAAATACGAGAAAATCAAGT
>Ga0307511_10001267_pt1 | contig 26758 bp, 24 predicted proteins | sample 13_EM_MG_FD_200266 | JGI IMG/M metagenome (GOLD analysis project Ga0307511, IMG submission 200266) | Populus trichocarpa ectomycorrhiza microbial communities from riparian zone in the Pacific Northwest, United States - 13_EM | ecosystem: Host-associated > Plants > Roots > Unclassified | place...
TGCCGGGTAGGTGGGCCGGTGTTTGGTAGGTGCCGGGTAGGTGGGCCGGTGTTTGGTAGGCGCCGTGCGCGCACCTCCTTTGGTTCGGTCGCCTTCGGGGCGCTTCAAGCCGGTGTCGAGGGCCCCACCGTGCTCGGCGCTGCGCGCCTCCGCGCGCTGGGGCCCTCGACACCGGCGCGCCCCTACGGCTCCCTCTCGGCCGACGCGTGGGGACAGTGCAAGTTGGTGGGCCCTCAACGGAGTTGGTGTGCGAGTGCATGCCCTCGTGCCCAGCGGCCCACTTCCGCTGCTGCTATTCGCGCCGCCTTTTCGGCCACGGCGCGGGAGGCGCCGCCCAGGTGGGGGGTGAGGACCAGCCTGTCGGTGAGGCCGAACAGGCTTGAATCGGTGGGCAAAGGCTCGCGGGTGTAGGTGTCGAGGGCCGCCGCCGACACCTGGCCGCTCTCCAGGGCCTCGCACAGTGCCTCCTCGTCCAGGAGGGGACCCCGGGCCACGTTCACCACCACCGCGCCGGGGCGCAGCAGCGCCAGCTCGCGGGCGCCGATCAGGCGGCGTGTCTCGGGGGTCAGGCGGGCGTGCAGGGTGATGACCTGGGAGCGGCGCAGGAGTTCGTCCAGCGTCGCGACGCGCAGTCCGTGGATCTCGCCGTGCACATAAGGGTCGTACACCATCACGCGGGCGCCGAAGGCGCAGAGGGCGCGGGCGACGCGGCTGCCAACGGCGCCGTAGCCGATTAGCCCGACCGGCAGATCTTCCAGCTCCAACCCGCTTCGCTCGTAGGTGTAGTAGGTGGCTCCCTGTTCCCAACTCCCTTGTCCGGCAAGGAGTTCGTGCGCCTGGGGGATGCGGCGGAGCGCGGCCAGCATCATCCCCACGGTGAACTCGGCGGTCGCGGCGGCGTTGCGGCCGGGTGCGAAGCACACCCGTACGTCGTGGGTCTTCGCCGCGTCCAGGTTGACGTTGACGGGTCCGCCCCGGCACACCACGACCAGCTGGAGATCGGGGCAGGCCGCGAGGACGCGTTCGGTGACCGGCCCCATCTGAGTAACCAGGACCTGTGCTCCGCCGTCGCCCCGCAGGGCCTCGATCAGTTCGTCCTCGGCGTCGCTCGCCTCCTCGACCTCGGCGACCCGGCGGAAGGGGTCAAGTGGCCAACCGAGCTTCAACTCGCTTACGACATAAGGGTGTTCGCGCAGTTCCTCGGCGATCGCGGAAGTGATCAGCGACGGCAGGACGAAATGGTCACCGGCGGCGACGACACGCAGGGTCTCGGTCATCGTGGGGCTCCCTCCCTCTTTGCCACGATGAACGGGGAATGCCGAATGCGTAACCCCTGTGGGAGGTCCGGATGATGTTCGACGGTGACGGCGGGGCGTGGCTGGGCATCGACCTGGGGACGCAGAGCGTCCGCGCGATGGTGGTATCGGCCGATGGCGCGGTCCTCGGCGCCGGCACCGCTCCGCTGGCCGGACGTCGGGACGGGGTGCGGCACGAGCAGGATCCGGGGGAGTGGTGGGAGGCGGTGTGTGTCGCGTCCGGGGCTGCCCTGACGGGACGGTCGCGGCTACGGCTGGGTGGGCTCGCGGTGTGCGGAACCTCCGGGACCGTGCTGCTGACGGACGGCGACGGGCGCCCGCTGACACCGGGGGTGATGTACGACGACGGGCGCGCGGTGGCGGAAGCGGCGCGGGTGGGCGTGCAGCCGAGTTGGGCGCTGCCCAAGGCCTTGTGGCTGTTGGAGGCGTATGGGGGTGGGCTTGTCACCCATCAGCCTGACGTCATCACGACTCGGTTGACGGGTCGCGGAACGGTCCCGACCGACTCCAGTCATGCCCTCAAGACGGGCTACGACGTGGAGCGCGAGGACTGGCCGTCTCAACTGGCCTACCTGGGTGACGTGTTGCCGGAGGTGGTCCGTCCGGGTACTCGGCTGGGGGAGGTCTGCCGGGCCGCCGCCGAAGCGACCGGGATTCCCCTCGGTACGCCGGTCATCGCCGGGATGACGGACGGCTGCGCGGCCCAGATCGCCTCGGGAGCGTTGTACGAGGGCTCCTGGAACTCGGTGCTCGGTACCACGCTGGTCCTCAAGGGGGCGTCCGCGAGGCCCGTCCGGGACAGTGCCGGGGTGGTCTACAACCACCGTGCGCCGGACGGGAGTTGGCTGCCGGGCGGGGCGTCGAGCGTGGGGGCGGGCGCGTTGCCGGCGGGGGTGGGGGTGGATCCGGTGGAGATGGACAGACTGGCGGCCGCGTACGAACCGTCGGGCGCCCTTGCCTACCCCCTCACCTCGCCCGGCGAACGGTTCCCCTTCCTTGCCCCGGACGCCACAGCCTTCGTCCTCGGCACCCCGGCCTCCGAGGCGGACGGCTGGGCGGCGGTGCTCCAGGGCGTGGCGTTCACCGAGCGGCTGTGCCTCGACTATCTGCACCACCTCGGCGCCCCGATAGACGGGCCGCTCACCTTCACGGGCGGCGCGGCCCGCAGCGCGTACTGGAACCAGCTCCGTGCCGACATCCTCGGCCGCCCGGCCCGAGTGCCGGAACAGGTCGAACCGGCCCTGGGGATGGCGGTGTTGGCGGCCCACGGGACGGGGGCGGCCGGCTCGCTCGTCGACGCGGCCGACCGTATGGTCCGTATCCGCAGTGTTCTCCGGCCCCGTCCGACACACACGGCCCGCTTCGTCGAGCCGTACGCTCGCCTGGTGGACGAACTGGAGGACCGGGGCTGGCTGCCGACCCCCATCGCGACCCACACCCGCACCCGCCTGAACCAGGACACCTCTCACTCATGAGCACCACGCTTCTCCTCGCCCGCCACGGCCAGACCGTCTGGCACGCCGAGAACCGCTACGCCGGCATCAGCGACGTTGCCCTGACGGAGGCGGGGGTTGCCCAGGCGGAGGACCTCGGCCGCTGGGCCGCCGCGCATCCGGTCGACGCGATCTGGACGTCCCCGCTGTCCCGGGCCGTCCGCACGGCGGCCCCCGCCGCCCGCGCCCTGCACCTCACCCCCCACACCGAACCCGGCCTGCGCGAATGCGACTTCGGGGTCGTGGAGGGCCGTACGCTCGCAGAGTTCGCGGCGGAGGACCCCAGTGCGGCGGAGGCCTTCCGGGCCGATCCGGTGGCGCATCCGTTCCCGGGGTCCGAGGATCCGACGGCCGCCGCGACGCGTGGGCTGACCGCACTGTGTCGTATCGCGGCCGCGCACTCCGGGGGGCGGGTCCTGGTCGTCGCCCACAACACCCTGCTGCGGCTGGTGCTGTGCCGGGCACTGTCGATTCCGCTGGGTGCATACCGGCGGGTGTTCCCGCGACTGCGGAACGCGGCGGTGAGTGAACTTCTGGTGGGGGACGGGGAGTTCGCCCTGCTGTCGCTCAATGTGCCCTGTGGTGCGGCAGATTGAAGAAGGCGGCCCCCGCGAGTCACGTCCTCGCGAGGGCCGCCTTCTCATCCGCCTGCCCGTGTGAAAGGTGAGAAGACGATCACGAGGCAGGACGTTCTCAGGCGGGCAGGATCGTCTGGCGGGACCTCGCTGCCTCGTAACGCCTCGCCACGTCCTGCCAGTTGACGACCGCCCACATGGCTTCGACGAAGTCGACCTTCTGGTTCCGGTACTGGAGGTAGGAGGCGTGCTCCCAGGCGTCGAAGACGAGGAGTGGGGTGGCGCCCTGGCCGACGTTGCCCTGGTGGTCGTAGATCTGCTCGACGATGAGGCGGTTGCTGAGCGGCTCGTGGGCGAGTACGCCCCAGCCCGAACCCTGCGTGGTTGCCGCGGCCTTGGTGAGTTGGGCCTTGAAGCCGGCGAAGGAGCCGAACAAGAAGCCCCCGCGGCTGGACCGCGGGGGCGTTTCGGGGGCGGGATCGGATCCGGCGCGGGTTCGGGTGTGTGGTTACTCCGCGACGGACGTGTAGTGCGAGGCGTCGCCCTCGATCGAGTAGCTCTCCTTGCCCTCGATGCCGACCGGGACGTCACCGGCGACGGTGACGCGGTTGAGGCGGCGGGGCTGGTCGTCGTAGTTGTCGATGGCGTAGTGCTGGGTGATGCGGTTGTCGAACAGGACGAGCTGGTTCGGGGACCAGCGGTGGCGGAGGACGTTCTCGGGGCGGGTGACGTATGCCTGGAGGATGTCGAGGATCTTGCGGGACTCGGTGGTCGAGAGGCCTGCGATCCGTTGCGCGAAACCGCCTATGAACAGGCCGCGTTCGCCGGTCAGCGGGTGGACCCGGACGACCGGGTGGACCGTGCGGAACTTGATGGACGTGAACTGGGCGCGCTGGGCGGCCTTTTCGTCGTCGATCTCCTCGTCCGGTACGGCGTAGTCGTAGTCGTTGGTGTGCTCCGCCCACAGGGTGTCGGCGAGGGCGCGGAGGGGTTCGGGCAGGTCGCGGTAGGCCGCCGCCGAACTGGCGATCAGGGTCTCGCCGCCGTACGGCGGGACGGTGATGCTGCGCAGGGTGCTGGCCTGGGGCGGGTTGAGGACGAAGGTGACGTCCGTGTGCCAGTGGTTGGCCCGTCCGCGCTCGCTGTCGACGGGCAGCACGTTCGGGGCGCCGTCGACGGCCGGCACGGTGGGGTGCGCGGTGGTGAGGTCGCCGAAGTGGCGGGCGAAGGCCTCCTGGCCCTCGTCGTCGAGGTGTACGTCGTCGAAGACCAGCGCCTTGTGGACGTTGAGGGCCTCGCGGATCGCCGCGACCTGCTCGGCGTCGAGCGGCTTGTTGACGTCGACACCAAAGACGCGGGCGCCGATGTGCGCGGTGACCTTCTGGATCTCGATGGACATGGTGAAGTCCCTTCAGGCAAAGGCGGGTTGGGTGTACTGGTTGGCGGGGCGGGGGAGGCCGTAGCGCTCCCGGAGGGTGGTGCGGGGGCCGTACTCGGTGCGGAGCAGGCCGCGGGAGCGGAGGAGCGGGACCACGTGGTCGACGAAGGCGTCGAGGCCGGAGGGCAGGACGGCCGGCATGATGTTGAAGCCGTCGGCGGCGCCCTGGGTGAACCAGGTCCCGATCGCGTCGGCGACCTGTTCGGGTGTGCCCGCGAAGGTGAGGTGCCCGCGTCCGCCGCCGAGCCGGCCGATCAGCTGCCGTACGGTCAGCCGGTCGCGGCGGGCGAGTTCGACGACGAGGGTGTAGCGGCTCTTCGCGCCCTCGATGGCGTCCTCGGGCGGGAGATCGGCGGGGAGTCGGGCGTCCAGATCCAGGGTGCCAGGCGGTAGTTGGAGCAGGTTTTCCAGGCGGTCCACTCCGTGCGTGTACACGATGTGGTCCTCCAGGAGGCGTTCGTTGGCCCGGGCTTCTGCCTCCGTCGAGCCGAGTACCGGGACGATGCCCGGCAGCACCTTGATGTGCTCCGGGTCCCTACCGGCCGCCGCCGTACGGGACTTGAGGTCCGTGTAGAACGCCTGCGCGTCGGCGAGGGTCTGCTGTGCGGTGAACACCGCCTCCGCGTAACGGGCCGCGAACGTCTTGCCGTCCTCGCTCGAACCCGCCTGCACGAGGAGGGGGTAACCCTGGGGCGAGCGGGGGACGTTGAGGGCGCCCTCGACACTGAAGTACGTCCCCTGGTGGCGCGGCGGGTGGATCTTCGCGTCGTCGCCCCACACACCGGCCGCCTTGTCGGCGACGATCGCGTCGTCCTCCCAGCTGTCCCAGAGCTTCAGCGCCACATCGAGGAACTCGGCGGCGCGTGCGTACCGTTCCGCGTGTGCGGGCTCGTGGTCGAGTCCGAAGTTCCGGGCAGCCTCGGCACCGGCCGTGGTGACGATGTTCCAGCCGGCCCGGCCGCCGCTGATGATGTCGAGCGAGGCGAACTTGCGGGCCAGGTTGTAGGGGGAGTTGTAGGACGTGGACGCGGTGGCGATCAGGCCTATGTGCTCGGTCGCTGTCGCGAGTGCGGTGAGCAGGGTGAGCGGTTCCAGTGCTCCGGCCGGGCGTTGGGCCAGGTTGCTCCACAACTGCGGTCCGTCGGCCAGGAAGAGCGAGTCGAAGGTGCCACGCTCGGCGATCCGGGCGAGGTGTATGTAGTGGTCCAGCTCAACGTGGGCGTAGGGGTTGCTCTCGGGGAGGCGCCAGGAGGCCTCGTGGTGACCGGTGTTCATGAGGAAGGCGTTGAGGTGGAGGAGGCGGCGGGGCATGCCAGGTCCTTTGTGTGAGTGTTCCGGTGCGGGAGTCGGTCCTTCGGGCGCCCTTTCAACGCAGGCCGCAACTGTCAGCCCGTCCGGCGTTTGAGGACGAGGCCCCTTCAGGGCCGATGAGGGTCTGGGGGCGCAGCCCCCGGGCGGCACGAGAGCCGCCGGTCAGCGGGAATCCGACGTCACACCGAGCGCCGCCAGCAACCGCTCCCGATACTCCGCACGCGGCACCTCGGGGTCGATCGCCAGGTCCAGCCCGATCCGCCCCTCCTCCAGCACCAGCACCCGGTCCGCGAGCACGATCGCCTCGTCCACGTCGTGAGTGACCAGCAGCACCGAGGGACGGTGCCGCTCCCACAGCTCGCGCAGCAGCACGTGCATCCGGATCCGGGTGAGCGCGTCCAGCGCGCCGAACGGCTCGTCGGCGAGCAGCAGTTCGGGCTCGCGCACCAGGGAGCGGGCGAGGGCGGCCCGCTGCGCCTCGCCGCCGGACAGCTCGTTCGGCCAGGCCCGCTCGCGTCCGGCGAGGCCCACCTCGGCGAGGGCCTCGCGGCCCTTCGCGGCGGCCTCCTTGCCGTCCGTGCCCAGCAGTACGTTGTCGAGGACCCGGCGCCAGGGCAGCAGCCGGGAGTCCTGGAAGACCACCGACACCCGCTCGGGGGCGCTGAGCCGGCCGCTGCCGACGACCTCGTGGTCGAGCCCCGCGATGGCCCGCAGCAGGGTGCTCTTGCCGGAGCCGCTGTGCCCGAGCAGGGCGGTGAACTGTCCGGCGGGCAGGTCGAGGTCGATGTCGTCGAGGACCGTACGGCCGTCGAACGACCTGGTGAGACCCCGGATTCGGACGGCCGGCGCGGTGGTCAGCTGCTGAGTGTGCGGCGCCATGACAGCACCCTCCGTTCGACGAGACGGACCGCGCTGTCGGAGACCAGGCCGAACACGCCGTAGATCAGCAGGCCGACGAGGATGACGTCCGACTGGCCGTAGTTCTGGGCCTGGAACATCATGTAACCGAGGCCGCTGGTGGCGTTGATCTGCTCCAGGACCACCAGGCTCAGCCAGGAGCCGGTGACTCCGAGGCGCAGGCCGACGAAGAAGCCGGGCAGGGCGCCGGGGATGACGATCTGGCGGATGAACTGGAGCCTCGACAGGCCCTGGACCTCGGCGAGTTCGACATAGCGGTGGTCGATGCCGGACAGCGCGGCGTGCAGGTTGAGGTAGATCGGGATGTAGACGACGATCGCGATGATGGCGATCTTGAAGGTCTCGCCGATGCCCAGCCAGAGGATGAACAGCGGGATCAGACCGAGGGTCGGGATGGCCCGGTTGAGCTGCACGGTCCCGTCGACGAGGGCTTCGCCGATCCGGCTCAGCCCGGCCACCAGCGCGAGGACGACACCGGCGGCGAGGCCGAGGGCGAAGCCGTAGGCGGCGCGTTCCAGGGAGGTCAGCACGTCGGTGGGCAGCGTGCCGGACGTCCACAGCCGGCCGGCTGTCCGCAGCACCGTCCAGGGCGCCGGGATCGCGGCCGGGTCCAGCTGTCCGGCGGCGGAGGCGGCGGCCCACAGAGCGAAGAAGAGCGCGGGGCCGATGATCCGGGAGGCGGGCAGGCGTTTGCCGGGGGCGAGGCCGCGGCGCCGCCCGCGCCGCCGTACGGCCGTCTTCTCCTCGACAGCCGTCACCGGCACGGTCGTTGTCGTGGTCGTCATGGCCGTCACTTCCGGTACTCCGCCGGGACGGCCTTCGCCGCGATGTCCTCGAAGCGCCGGTCGAAGAGCGAGTCCACCTTGAACTCCTTCACGAAGCCGCCCTCCGCCAGCAGATCGGCGGTCTCCTGCTCCCACTTGACGGCCTCGTCCCAACTCGGCGGGAACAACGGCTTGTTGGCGAGCGCGGTGACCGACTTGGCCTGCGCGAGGGTCAGGTTCTGCGTCTTGACGTAGAACTCCTCGTTCCAGGTGTCCGGGTTCTCGTACTGCCAGACCTGGCCCTGCGCCCACTGCGGGATGTACGCGGCGATCGCGGCGGCCTTCGCGGAGTCGGCCAGCACGGAGGCCGGTGCCCACAGGAGGTTGAGCAGGTCTACGACATCGGTCGTGATGGCGTGGGCGCCCTTCGCCTCGTACTGCTTGAGGTACGCCGGTGCCTGGCTGTTGGCGAGCGGGGCGATGTCGACCTGACCCGACTGCAGGGCCGTGAAGAACTGGTTGCTGGTCAGCGGGACGAGCTTCACCTCGTCGTACTTCAGGCCCGCTTCCTTCAACGCCCGGAGAAGTACGACGCCTTGGGCCTGGCCCTGGGAGAACGCGAGTTTCTTGCCCTTGAAGTCGGCGACCGTGCGGATGTCGCTGCCGGGCTTGGTGGCGAAGAGGTAGTTGGGCTTGCGGGTGATGTTGATCGCGACGATCTTCGCGTCGAAGCCCTGGTAGTGCGCCTGGATCGGCGGGATACCCGCGTTGTTGGCGAGGTCGAGGGACTTGGCGCGGAACGCGTTGATGACATCGGGTCCGGCCCCGATGTTCACCCAACTCGACACGGTGAACGGCAACTTGGGCAACTTCGCCAGCTTGAACTGGAGTTGCTGGGTGTTGAGGTACGAGGAGATCTTCAGGCTCGTGCCGGACGGCACCTTCTCGGCGAGCGGGGCGGACAGACCGGCCCCCGACTTCGAGGCCGCGGCACTGCTCGTGGCGCAGCCGCTGAGGCCGGCGATGCCCGCGGCGGCACCGAGCACGGAGGTGAGGAAGAGCCGCCGGTCGAGGCCGGGCGCACGGGAATTGGGCATGGGAGTACTCCCTGATCAAAAGTCGCGGGAACGCGGGAATGCGCGCGGGATTCACGGCAGGGGAAAGCCGGAGAACGAAATGCGGGCAGGATGAGACCGGCGCCAGGGGCGCGTCAACGGGTCAGCAACAAGAAGTGCGACAACTCATCTGCAGGCTCATGAACAGGATGTTCTCGGTCATGAGTGCCTCCTGTCAACATTCCGAGTTTCTGAATTAAATAGTCGCCTGTGAAACACTCAAAGGATCCCGGAACAGCACGTCCAGCATCACCGAACCACCCGCCACGGCCAGCACGGAATCCGGGAAACTCGTCGGCACGACGGCCGAAGCCCGCGCGTCACCGACCTCCTCGCGCAGCGCGCGCAGGCAGTCCTCCCGGTGGATGACCCCGAGTTCGGTGACGACCACCGTCTCCGGGTTGAGGATGTCGAGCAGCAGCCCGGCCGCCCGCCCGGCCATCCGCGCCCGCTGCGTCAGCAGCCGTACGGCGACCGGGTCTCCGCGCTCGGCCGCGGCCACGACGTGGGTCGGGTTCACCCCGTCGACGATCCCCGCCTCCCGGGCCCGCCGGCACAACGTCCGTTCGCTCAGCTCCACTTGGAGGCAGCCGACCCGGCCGCAGTCGCACGGCTCGGTGCCGCCGCGCAGCGGCAGATGCGCGATCGCCCCGGCCTGCGAGCGAGGACCGTGGTGCACCTCGTCGTTGGTGGTGAAGGCCGCGTCGACCACATTTCCGACGAAGAGATGCAGGACGCTGCGGCTGCCCCGGGCCCGCCCGAAGAGGCGCTCACCGTTCACCAACGCGCGGGCGTGGCCGTCCACATGGACCGGGAGCCCGGTGTGGGTGCCGACGATCTCGCGCACCGGCACCTCCCGCCAGCCGAGCAGGGGGTGGTCGACGATGGTCCCGGAGTCGCGGTCCACCCAGCCGCCGGCGGCCACGCCGACACCGAGCGGGATGGCACCGGACGCGTCCGCGAGCAGGGCGTCCAGTCCTTCGGCGGCCCGCGCCAGCACTTGTGAGGGGTCGGTGGTGTCGTGTCCGATGCGTCGCTCGGCCAGCACCCGACCCCGCAGATCGAGCAGGGCCACCGTCGTATAGGGCACGGCCACATGGACCCCGCCCACGACGAACAGTGAGTCGTCCAGGTCGACGGGCACATGAGGCCGGCCCACACCTCCCGATCGTTCGGGTGTGGCCGACTCATGGATCAGGCCGAGTCCGGCGAAGCGGGCGCAGTAGTCGGTCACCGACGCGGGGGACAGCCCGGTCAGCCGGGCGATGGTGGAGCGGGCCACCGGCCCGTGCTCCAGCACGGACCGCAGGATGACACTCGCGTTGGTGCGCCGCCGGTCACTGTCGGCGGCGCGGGGTACGGGGGAGCGGAGAAGAGGTGCCGCGTTACGGGGCATGGGGATCTTCCTCGGGAACGGGTCCGACAGTGCGCCGTCGTCTTGCGTGTCTCACATGAGAGACACGTCGAGGCGCACCGGATCCGCTCCGCCCGCCTCAGGGGCGGTAACAGGTCGCCGCGGCCTGGCGTCGCAGGTCGACATAGCGACGCGACGCGAAGTTCCGGGCCTGGGCAACCATGCGGTCGAAGCTAGCAAAACGGTGCACCGCTGCCCAGACGGTGACCGGTGTGCGAGACGGCACGGCGTCCCCGTGACGGGCATCACCCCCGAGCCCGTGTAACGGGCATCCTTTGTCCGGAGCCCACCAAGTCCGCGCCGAAGCCTTTGTCGAGCGCTGACGGTGATCGGCCGAAGGGCCCTGGGATAGCGTCATTGAGTCCCCCTGTACCCCCGTCAACCTGCGGAGTTCCCCTTGAGTACCGCCGTCGCCACCGCCCGCCCCGGACAGGTCCTCGCCGACCTGCTGCCCGCCTCCCGCGTCCGGGACATCGCCCTCGTGCTCGGCGGCGCCGCGCTCACCGGCCTCGCCGCCCAGCTCTCCGTGCCCGTGCCGGGCTCCCCGGTCCCGGTCACCGGCCAGACCTTCGCCGCGCTCCTCGTCGGCACCTCCCTCGGCGCCGGCCGCGGCTTCCTCTCGCTCGCGCTGTACGCGCTGCTCGGCCTGGCCGGCGTGCCGTGGTTCGCCGGCGGCACCCACGGGAGCGGGGCCTCCTTCGGCTACATCATCGGCATGCTGCTCGCCTCCGCCGCCGTCGGCGCCCTGGCCCGCCGCGGCGCCGACCGCTCGGTCCTGCGCATGGCGGGCACGATGATCCTGGGCGAGGTGATCATCTACGCCGTCGGCGTCCCGTACCTCGCGGTCAGCGTCGGCCTGTCGACGAGCGCCGCGATCGCCGCGGGCCTCACCCCCTTCCTCCTCGGCGACGCCCTCAAGGCGGCCCTGGCGATGGGCGCGACTCCGGCCGCGTGGAAGTTCGTCAACAAGCAGCGGTAGGGCCGTAGTTCCTCCGGAAGAGGTTCGCCGGGTCGTACACCGACTTCAGCCCGGCGAGCCTCTTCCGCGTCTGCGCGTCGTACAGACCCTCGGTCCGATCACCGGCCCCGAACGCGAAGTTGAGTGCCCGGCCGAGTGTCACGGGCGCGAGCAGCGCGAAGGCCGGGTCGAGCCGGGTGCGCGCGGTCGCCCGGTCGCCGACCGCCAACAGCCGTACCAGGAAACGCCCTTCGCGGTACGGCACCGAGTTCGGCGCGGACTTCGCGAGGGCCCCGCCCAGATGATTGACCTGGACGACGCACATACCGGGCGCGTCCGGCCCGACGAGGGCCAGCACCTCGCCCACCCGCGCGACCTCCAACTCGCCGATCACCGCGCTGTCTCCGTAGTACGCGTGCGGCTCGGGCGGATCACTGTGGATCGTGTGGCTCTCGGCGTACGGCATCTCCCGCAACGAGTCCGCGAGCAGCGGCCCCGACTTCCGCAGCGGAGCGACGACTTGATCGCCGTCGGCTCCCGTGTACGCGACCCGCACGGAGAGGACGTACCGCCCGCGCAGGTGTGGCGGCAGCGCCGGGACGTCCGGGTACGGTACGGCGGCGAAGGACGAGGTCAGCCCGTCCGGCACGGTCCGCGTCCACTCCTCGTACGCCCGCAGCAGGCCCGTGGGATCCACCTCCCGCCCGTCGAAGGCGAGTGAACCGCCGTAGAGCGTCCGCACGGGGACGAGGTCGATCTCCAACTCCGCGACGACGCCGAAGGAGTGGCCCGCGCCGAGCAGCGCCCAGTGCAGGTCGGGCTCCGACTCCCTTGTCACCCGCCGGAGTCGGCCGTCGGCGGTGACGACGTCGAGCGAGCGCACATGGTCGGCCGCGTACCCGAACTCCCTCGCCAGGATGCCGAGTCCACCGCTCAGCGTGTACGACACGGCCCCCACACCCGGCGACGACCCGTTCAACGGGGCCAGCCCGTACGGCTCCGCCGCCGCGACGACCTGCGCCCACCGCACACCCGCCTGCACGCGGACGGTCCGCGCCACGGGATCGACCCGTACCCCGTCCATCCGCCGCGTGGTGATCAGCACCCCGCCCTCGGAACCACCCGGCAGCCCGTGCCCGGTGGCCTGCACCCCGACCGGCAGCCCCGCGTCGGCCGCGTACCGTACGGCGGCGATCACGTCGTCGGCCGAGGCCGCGCCGAAGACCACGGCGGGGTGCTGCGCGAACCCGGTCTGGAAACCGGCGAGTTCGTCGTCGTACCCGGGGCCGGTGGGGCGGAGGGTGAGGGGCTGCGTGTGCTGGCTCATGCGGTCATGCTGGCTCCATAACCTGACATGTGCCGTCAGGCTTTCCGGCGAGAGGGAGCAACAGGAAGGGCCGGGTGCTCCCGCGACCCGGCCCCCCTTGTCCTGACTCCGCTCAGCCCCGCCGGGCCTGCCGCCTCGGCGGTCGCTGGGACCAGTACAGGCCCGCCGCGCCCGCCGCGATCAGTGCCGCACCGGCCGCGCCCAGCGGCAGTACGTCCCTGCCGACGCCGGTCTTGGGCAGGGTGTCACCGCCCGGCGCCACCGGCTTGTTGTCGGTGCCGAGCAGCAACGGGGTGGCCGGGGCGTTCGGCGACGGGTTCGTCGTACCGAACGGGACCGGGCCCTGCTGCCAGAACGTCTTCTTGCCGTCGGCGGACATCACCGGCAGACAGATCTTCCCGGCCCTGCTCAGGTCGTACGTCGCGTCGACGGCGTACGACTTCGTCTTCCCCGCGGCGAGCGTGCCGACGGAGCACGTGAATCCGCTGTTCGAACCGGGCGGCAGATCCTTTTCGGTGATCGCCGAACAACCCTCCACGCCATTGACCTTGAGGCCGTCGAAACCGACGACCAGGAGATTGAGCTCGCCGCTCTCCTTGGTTCCCTCGTTCTTCACCGTGGCGGTGATCGCCGTCTTTTTCGAACTGTTGTCGACAGAAATCCTCTCCGGCAGGAGCGTGATCAGTTTCACGCCCGCCGGTGCCGCGTCCATCGCCTTGCCGCCTTTGCTGCTTCCCGGTCCCCGGTCGTCCGCCGAGGCGGTGCCGGAAAGGATCATCACCGCCGAGAAAGATGCCGTGAGCAGCGATCCTGTGATGGCCGTCGCGATGGTCGTCGCGCGACGAGAACTCATGTTCGTCCCCCTTGCGTTCCCCTGTATCCCCCTGGGACTGCGCCTGAATTCGCAGTACTTGAAGAGGTACCACAAGATTTCTCCGCACTATGCTGGTACGGCATGAAGTGTGACCATTGTGGGGGTGCAGCGGATTGCCGGGGAATACGGGGAACTTGAGGAACGGCGGAACTCCGGGGCTATTGGTGACCGGGCGCTATCGACTGGTCGAAAGCATCGGCCAGGGGGGAATGGGGCGGGTGTGGCGGGCCGCCGACGAAATGCTCGACCGGCAGATCGCGGTCAAGGAGATGCGCATCGACGGCCTCGACGCGGAGGACACCCGCACCCGCCGCGAACGCACCCTGCGCGAGGCCAGGGCCACGGCCCGGATCGACCATCCCAACGTCGTACGGGTCTACGACGTTGTGGACGAGGGCGAACGCCTGTGGATCGTCATGGAGTTGGTGGCCGGCCGCTCGCTGGAGCGGATCATGGCGGAGGACGGTCCGGTCGGCCCGCGCGAGGCCGCCCGCATCGGGCTGGGGCTGGTGGCGGCGCTGCGCCAGGTGCACGCGGGAGGTGTCCTGCACCGGGACATCAAACCCGGCAACGTACTCGTCGAGAGCCGTGCGCAGCGCGTCGTGCTCACCGACTTCGGAATCGCCGCGATCCAGGACGCCAAGGCGCTCACCATGGTCGGCATGCTCGTCGGCTCGCCCGACTACATGGCACCCGAGCGGATCTCCGGCCGCCCGCAGGGGCCGCCCTCGGACATCTGGTCCCTGGGCGCGACCCTCTGCGCGGCCCTCGGTGGCCGCTCACCGTTCTCCCGCGACACCACCCTGGCGACCCTGCACGCGGTGCTCTACGAGGAGCCCGAACTCCCGACCGCGGCAGGCCCGTTGCGGGAGGTACTGGCCGCGCTGCTGGAGAAGGAGCCGTCGGTACGGCCGGGTCTTGAGGAGGTGGAGGAGGCGCTGACTCCGGTCGCGTTTCCGACGGAGGCCGAGAAACTCGGTGCAGTGGAAACGCGGTTGGTGGAGGAGCCCGAGAGGCCGGTGGAGCCCGGGGCCCATCAGGAGTCGCCCACTCCGGTCTTCCTGGAACAGTCGGTGGTCCGGGCGGCACGGGATCCCCGGGTGCACGATCCGGACCCCGAAGCCCAACCCGACCCGCAACCCCGCGCCGATCCCGCCCCGCCCGTCGAGGACCCGATACCGACCCGGCGTCCGGCGGTGGCCGGCGTCTCCCTCGTGCGCCCCGAGCGCCCGGTACCACCGCACCCCGCCCGCAGCCCCCGCCCGGACCTGGGCCCCCACCCCGCCCGGCTGCCCGGCCCCGCGCAGCCGTTCACCACCCGCTCGCGCCCGCACCGCCGTATCGGACTGATCGCCGCTGCGGCCGTAGCCGTAGTGGGCGCGGTGGTTGCGGCGATCCTCGTGAACGGGAACGGCTCGTCCGACGACAGGGCAACGGGCCCGGCGTCGAAGGTATCGACGGGGCCGACGGCGTCGACCAGCGCCTCGTCCGCTCCGACCGAACCCTCCGCTTCCGCCACCCCGTCCCCGTCCCCCTCTCCCACGGTCGAGGGCACCTCCCGCCCCCCGAGCCTGCCCCCGGGAACGCACCAGGAGGCGGGCGGGTTCGCGTGGGCGACGCCCGCCGGCTGGCGGCGGGATCTGAAGACGGGGGCCGAGGTCCACTACACGTCCCCGGACGGCAGCCAGGAACTCGTGGGCAAGTCCTCCCTCGCCCGCGGCGATCTGATGCGGACGTGGGAGGCCTCGGAGCGGAACGCCCACCAGGGGCAGGACTACCGGAAGATCCGGCTCGTCAGCACGACGTTCCGCGGCTACCCGGCGGTGGTCTGGGAGTACACGTTCACCCTCAAGGGCACTCCCTGGCACGCCCGGCTGCTCGGCTTCGACGCGGACGGGAAGTCGTACCAGATCAACACCTGGTACCGGCCGGACGTGGAGACCCAGGCCCTGAAGACCTACGACAGGGTCGAGAACAGCTTCGTCGTGCTGTGAACTCCCTTATCCCACAGACACCTTGTCTGTGTCGGCGACCGCGACCGCCTGCCCGCCCCGCACCCGCTCCTTGACGACGGCGACCGCCACCACGGCCAGCGCGACCAGCAGCGACAGCAGGACGGTCGTACGGCCGCTGCTCTCGCCCTCGGTGTCGGTGAGCATGTAGCCGAGGACGAACACGATCAGGGCGATCGTCGCCCAGGTCAGATACGGGTACAGCCACATCCGTACGACGAGCTTCTCCGGCGACTCGCGCTCGATGATCCGGCGCATACGAAGCTGGGAAGCGCAGATCACCAGCCACACGAACAGGGCAACTGCGCCGGAGGAGTTGACGAGGAAGAGGAACACGGTGTCCGGGAAGGCGTAGTTGAAGAAGACCGCTGCGAACCCGAAGACGACCGACGCGATGATCGCCGCCATCGGTACGCCACGGGAGGTCGTCCGGGCGAACGCGGCCGGCGCGTCGCCGCGGCTGCCGAGCGAGAAGGCCATGCGGGAGGCCGTGTAGAGGCCGGAGTTGAGGCAGGACAGCACCGAGGTCAGCACGATGAAGTTCATGATCTGGCCGGCGTGCGCGATACCGAGGGAGTCGAGGGCGGCGACGTAGGAGCCCTGCTCCTTGATCGAGGGGTCGTTCCAGGGGAGCAGGCAGACGACGACGAGGATCGAGCCGAGGTAGAAGACGCCGATGCGCCAGATGATGCTGTTGGTCGACTTGGTGACCGCGCGCTGCGGGTCCTCGGACTCGCCGGCGGCCAGGGTGGCGATCTCGCTGCCCATGAAGGAGAAGACGACCAGCAGGACGCCGGTCAGGATCGCGCCGGGGCCGTTCGGCAGGAAGCCGCCGTGGTCGGTGAGGTTGCCGATACCGGCCTTGTCGGTGTGGGCGCCGGGCAGCACCCCGAAGACCGCCAGCGCGCCGACGACGATGAACGCGCCGATCGCGACGACCTTGATCCCGGCGAACCAGAACTCGAACTCGCCGTAGGAACCGACCGATACGAGGTTCGTGGCGGTCAGCACCACCATCACGATCAGGGCCCAGCCCCACTGCGGTACGGCGGGGATCCAGCCTTCGAGGATCTTGGCACCGGCGGTCGCCTCGACGGCGAGTACGACGACCCAGAAGAACCAGTACAGCCAGCCGATCGAGAAGCCGGCCCAACGGCCGAGCGCGCGGTCGGCGTGCGCGGAGAACGAGCCGGACGTGGGGTTCGCGGCCGACATTTCACCGAGCATGCGCATCACCAGCACCACGAGCGTGCCGACGAGCGCGTAGGAGAGCAGGATGCCGGGGCCCGCGGTCGCGATGCCGGAACTGGACCCGACGAACAGACCGGCGCCGATGACGCCGCCGATCGCGATCATCGACAGATGTCGGTTCTTGAGACCTGCCTGGAGGCCGGAACCATCAGTCCTGGGGGCAGTCATGGGGGGAAATTCCTTTGCGCCGTTGAACAAGACGGTCCAGTGAATCGGAGGCAAAGAGATTAGTGAACCTTTGATTCCTGATCGTTACTTGAGGTTTCTTTGAGGTTCCTTCGGGTGTCTGTACTGTTGCCGCCCGCTTTCTGGATCAGCCCCCCGCGCTGCTGCCCCGAAACAGGCATGTCACACTCGACCCATGCGCGTGTATCTCGGCTCCGACCATGCGGGCTTCGAACTCAAGAACCACCTCGTCGAGTGGCTGAAGGAGGCGGGTCATGAGCCCGTCGACTGTGGGCCGCACATCTTCGACGCACAGGACGACTACCCGCCCTTCTGCCTCCGCGCCGCGGAGCGCACGGCCGCCGACCCCGAGGCCCTCGGCATCGTGATCGGTGGCTCCGGCAACGGCGAGCAGATCGCGGCGAACAAGGTCAAGGGCGTGCGGGCGGCCCTCGCCTGGAGCGAGGAGACCGCGTCGCTCGGCCGGCAGCACAACAACGCGAACGTCGTCGCGGTCGGCGCGCGGATGCACTCGCGGGACGAGGCGACGAAGTTCGTCGAGACGTTCGTGTCCACGCCGTTCTCCGAGGACCCGCGGCACATTCGGCGGATCGACATGCTGACGGAGTACGAGACGACGGGCGAGCTGCCGGAGATCCCGGCACACCACCCGAAGCAGTAGGCGGGTCCGGGGCGGAGCCCCGAGGCTTTTCGAGGCCCACCCGTCAGGTGACCGAGACGGGTGGGCGGGTGGGAAAGGAATTGCGGTAGTGCCAGAAGGGCACACGATCCACCGACTTGCACTGGACTACGCAAGCCGCTTCTCCGGCCGACCTGCACAAGTCGCCAGTCCCCAGGGCAAGTTCTCAGACTCCGCCGCCCTGCTCGACCGTGCGGAGCTCACCCGCACCGAAGCCCACGGCAAGCATCTGTTCCTCGGCTTCCGGGACGCCGACTGGATCCACATCCACCTGGGTCTGTTCGGCAAGGTCAACTTCGGCGACGCCCCCGCGCCCCCGCCCACGGACACCGTCCGCCTGCGCCTCGCCAACGACACGTCGTACGTCGATCTCCGCGGCCCCACCACCTGCGCCCTGATCACGGACACCGAGAAGCGGGCGATACACGACCGCCTCGGCCCCGACCCCCTGCGCCCGCCGGCGGACACCGACCCGAGCACGGCGTACCGACGTGTCGCCCGCAGCCGTACGACGATCGCGGCCCTGCTCATGGACCAGAAGGTCATCGCCGGGGTCGGCAACGTCTACCGCGCCGAGGTCCTCTTCCGGCACGGCATCGACCCGTACCGCGCGGGCCGGGACATCACCCCCGCCGAGTGGGACGCGGTCTGGGCCGACCTGGTCGGGCTGATGCGCGAGGGCGTCCGCAACAACCGCATCGACACCGTCCGCCCCGAACACACCCCCGAGGCGATGGGCCGCCCGCCGCGCGTCGACGACCACGGCGGAGAGGTCTACGTCTACCGCCGGGCCAACCTGCCCTGCCACATCTGCGGCAGCGAGATCCGCACCGCCGACCTCGCCGCCCGCAACCTGTTCTGGTGCCCCAACTGCCAGAGGGCGTAAGGCGGTTCTAGAACCCGTGCGGCAGCCAGGGCGCGACCGTCGAGCCGAAGGCCGGTGAGGCCTCCGCCAGCGCGCCCGCCCGCAGCTCCCGCACCCGGCCGGCGCCCGCGAGGGACGCGAGGGAGAAGCCGCCGAGATACGCGGCCCCCAACTCCCGTACGGACAGGGCGAGATCGGCCGGCTCCTCGGTCCGCTTGCAGGACGCGCCCTTCGCGTCGCCGGTGAGCCGCCAACGCCCCTCGTTCCAGGGGCAGAAGACGTCCTCGACCTCGAACACGACGTCCACCGGCGTCTGGTAGGTACGCGCCTCCAGCGCGGCCCCCAGATCCACCAGCCGTACGTGCAGCGAGTCCTGCTGCCGCAGGCCGCAGCGGCGGAGGTCGGAGACCAGATGCTGCCAGGAGTCGTCGACGGGACGGCTGCGCACCGTGAGCTTCGACGTCAGGTCGATGCCGAAGAGGAACCGCCACAGCGCCGCGTACGACGCCGGGTCCAGCGCCTCCAGATCGCGCAGCCGGACCTCACCCATGGGGACGGAGTCGTCCCACTCGGGCTTGACGAAGTACCGCGCGTAGCCCACGACTTCACCGTCGCGCTCGGCGACCACGCACTGGAGCGGTGACGTGCCCTGCCGCTCGCTCTCCGGGTCCAGCAGCGGCAGGTTCTCCCACCCGGGCCGCCGTGCGAGCATCCCCGGCCGCCCGGCCACCTGCCGCGCGTACACCGCCTCGCACTGCTCGCGCACGGCGCCGGGTTCGGCGTAGCGCAGCCGTACGTCGTCCGTGCCCGGCGGCACCGTCAGCCGTACCCGGGCGGTGTCGATCTCGGCGCTCCCGCGCAGCGTGGCGATGCCGTACCCGAACCGGCCGTAGATCGCGGGCTCGGAGGCCGTCAGCACGGCGAGCGGCTCGCCCCACGACCGTACGTCGTCCAACTGCCGCCGCATCATGGACGTCAGGAGGCCGCGGCGCCGATGGGTGGCGGCCACGCTGACCATCGTGATGCCCGCGGCCGGGACGGAGGCGCCGCCGGGCACGGTGACCCGGAAGCTGAACGCGCCCGCGGTTCCCACGCACGCGTCGCCGTCCCAGATGCCGAGGGAGCGGTCGACCTCGGTGAGCCCGTCCCACAGCTCACGCTCCTCGGCCGACTCCGGGATGCCGCCGAACGCGGTGCTCAGGGTGTCGTACCAGGTGTTCCACTCGTCCCGCCGCAGCACCCGCAGCTCGGTCCGGTCGGCCCGCGTGTTTCTCGCATCAGTCCCCATGGACCATGCCTATCAGCGCATTGCGGGACGAGCCAGGGAATTTCCGCTCGGCGCCCGCACAGAAGCCTCTGGTGAAGTTCACTGTGAAGTTGAACCTCGCAGGGGGGACAAGTGGGACCTCCCGTGCCAAGCGGCTGGTCGGATGGATAGGGTCCCGAACTAATGGCAGCAGGACGAGAGCGGCGCGCGGAGGCCGACACGTTCATGGCCCGGTTGAGGAAGCTGGTTCACCGGGTCCGCACCGGCCTGCGCAGAAGTGCCGTCGACTACTTCCGCGGGGACGGCTCGGACTGGGTCGCGCTGGCCGGACTGCTGCTCACGATCCCGGTGATCGTGGCCATGACCCTTGCCAACGCGGTGTGGTTCTCACCGGCCGCGCTGGTCCTCCCGATCGTCGCGGGCGGCCTGGTGCTGCGGCCCGCGAGCCTGCTCGGTCTGTACGCGGCGGCGGCCACCGGGCTGATCGTGGAGTCGGTGAAGCTCGGCCCGTACACCGAGGGGCCGTCGCGGGTGACCCCGGGCGTGGTGCTCGTGGTGGCCGCGTGCGGTTTCTTCGGGCTGCTGATCGCGCAGTTCCGCAGCCGGGTGGGCGTGCCCTGGCGGCGCGGCGGCACCATGCTCTTCGACCTGCGTGAACGCATCCGGGTGCAGAGCAAGCTTCCGCAACTGCCGCAGGGCTGGCACCGGGAGATGGCGCTGCGGCCGGCGGGCGGCCAGTCGTTCTCCGGGGACTTCGTGGTCGCGGCCCGTACGAACGGTGGTCGGACCATGGAGGTCGTCCTCACCGACGTCTCCGGCAAGGGCATGGACGCCGGCTCCCGCGCACTCCTGCTGTCGGGCGCCTTCGGCGGCCTGCTCGGCTCCCTGCCCCCGCACGCCTTCCTGCCCGCCGCCAACGGCTATCTCCTCCGCCAGGACTGGGACGAGGGTTTCGCCACCTCGATCCACCTCGTCCTGGACCTCGACTCCGGCGACTACGAACTCTTCTCCGCCGGCCACCCGCCGGGCCTCCAGCTCAGCGCGGGCAGCGGCCGCTGGGAGGAGAAGGCGGCGGAAGGGCCACTGCTGGGGGTCTACGACGGCGCCCAGTTCGACCCCGTGAAGGGCTCGCTACGGCCCGGAGACGTGCTGATGCTGTTCACGGACGGCCTGGTGGAGACCTCCGACCGGGACATCGTCGAGGGCATCGACCGCCTCACCGGCGAGGCCGACCGTTATGTCGCCGGCGGCTTCCACGGCGCCGCCTGGCACCTCATCGAGGCGGTAGCCAAGGACGTCAACGACGACCGCGCCCTGCTCCTGGTCTGCCGGGAGGGTCCTACGGCGTCGGCCTCGATGTCGGCACAGGGGCTGACCCGGTGAGCCCGCTCCTCACGGTGGCCGAGGTCGAGGCCATCGCCCGCGCCGCGCACGAGGGCCAGACCGACAAGGCGGGCCGGCCCTACGCCGAGCACCTGAGGGCCGTGGCCGAGGGTGTGCGCGTGCGGGGCGGGGACGCCGAACAGATCGCGGCGGCCTGGCTGCACGACTCCGTGGAGGACGACGCGCTCACCGCGCGGTGGCTGGACGAGGCCGCGCTGACCCGTCGTACGAAGGACATCGTGCTGGCGGTCACCAAGCGGGCGGGGGAGACCCCGGAGACGTACGCCGGACGCGTGCTCGCGACCCCCGGCGCGCTCCTGGTGAAGGAGGCGGACCTGGCGCACAACGCGGACCCGGCCCGCCTCGCCGTCCTCGACGAGGCGACCCGGAAACGGCTGACCGAGAAGTACGCACGGATGCGCGCACTTCTCGGACTCGGCGTCTCCGACTGGAACCTGTCCTAGGCGTTGACCTTCTCGCGAACGGCAGGCTGCGCGAACTGCGTGCGATCGCGGGCCAGTTCGGCCGCGTCGCGCCGGAACGCCCACTCCATGCTCGGCTCGACCGCGAAGCGGAACACCCGTCGTACGGGCGGGGTGCACAGCAGGGTGACGGCGGTGACCGCGAGGGCGCTCACGAGGAGCACGCCGTAGGGCCGGTGCAGCCAGGTGTGGTGGAACAGGCCCGCGTAACCGGCGCCCTTGATCAGGAAGCCGTGCAGCAGATAGCCGTACAGCGTGCCCGCGCCGAGCGCCGTGAACCATGTCTTCCGGCTCGGCACCCAGGAGTAGAAGCCGGCCGTCAGCAGCAGCGAGCAGGCGAACATCAGGAGCATCATCACCGGCCCCGCCCACCAGGGCGCGCCGAACTCCTGCGCGGAGTCGTGGTGGTAGAACCAGCCGGCGTTCATCCGAGGCACCGCCCAGTAGCCGACGGCCGGCGCACCGACGAACACCGGCACGGACAGGACCCGCACCGCGCGCCGGCGCACCCACTGGAAGTGCTCGGGCCTGAGGACCAGACCGAGCACGAAGTACGGCAGGAACTGCGCCAGCCGCTGCAGGTCGAAGTCGTCGGTCATGTCCGGGGTGCAGGAGGCGAGCATGGCGATGCCGAGCGCGAACGGCAGCGGGTGGCGGACCAGTTTCCAGATCGGGGTGGTCAGCCGCCAGATGAACAACGCGCAGAGGAACCAGGTGAGATACAGCGGGTCGAGGAGGGTGATCTTCTGGTGCGGGTCGTCGTTGGCGTACCGGCTGAAGAGCGAGTAGGCGATCTCGAAGACGACGTACGGCGCCGCGACACCGGTGAGGAGCCGCTTCAGGCGGTCGGGGCGGAGGTCGAAACTCCGCGAGAAGTAGCCGGAGATGATGATGAAGGCCGGCATGTGGAAGCTGTACACGACCATGTACAGGCCCTGGAGCACTCTGTTGTCGCCCTTGAGGGGCTCCCAGGAGTGCCCGATGGCGACCAGCAGGATCGCCAGGTACTTCGCGTTGTCGAAGAACGCGTCGCGGGTTTTGGGTTGTTCGTTCTGTTCGTTCTTTTTGCTCTGTTCGTTCTGGCCGGAGGGCGTGGCAGCGTGGAACATCTGAGGCACCCTAGCGTTGCCTGTGGGAATCGGTGAAACCATCGGACGCGCGTCCGAAGAGTTTCCAAGATGTCATGATTCATCCCGAACAAAAGGCGCAAACAGCCATGCCGGGAACGCCTGTTCGTGTGCTGTCGCCAATTATTCGAACTGCCTGCGAACGTTTCTCTTCCGAACCTTTGCGACCAACGATGCGTCACCCGCCGCATAGGTGGGCCGGGTTGGTGGCACGATGGTTCTGGCGGGGGTGCGCGCGGTGGCGTCCCCGGGCCGGGAGAGCGGACCGACCGAGGGTGTGATCAGTTGTGGCCATTTCACTGTCTGTGGTGCTGCTGTTGGCGATCATCCTGGTGGTGTTGATCCGAGGGGGATCGATCAAGGCGGGCCCAGCCATAGTCGCCATCCTCTTCGGCTTCTTCCTCGCCTCGACCGGCATGGCACCGTCCATCAACCGGTTCCTGAACTCGATAGCGGAGACGATCAACTCGATCAGCTTCTGATGGCGCGACGCTTCACCATGGTGAAGTTGCCGGGACGCGGATCGTGATGAGCGGTCCGAGGCGAGTACGGGGTGATGATGGTTTACCTTGCGATGACTGCGGTGGCGCTCGTGTCCATCGTGGCGGCCGCGGTGACCGTGCTGGTGCGCCGTGATCGGCGCCGGATGGCTGCTGCCAGTCCCGAAGCGCAGCGAATCGAAGCGGCGGCCACGAGAGATTTCCGTGACGCGCGCCGACAGGCTCATGGGTATGAGCATTTCAGCGATGCCAGTGGCGGCATCAGTGCCCTGCGGGATCGTGACTCCCGTTAGCCCCATGGGCACATGGGGGACACGGAAGGCTGATCGGAGCCCCCGGAAACGATCAGGGCCAGGCGGAGGAGTGATCCTCCGACCTGGCCCTAAGTCATTTGGAGCGGGCGACGGGAATCGAACCCGCGTAGCTAGTTTGGAAGACTAGTGCTCTACCATTGAGCTACGCCCGCACATGACGCGCCGCAGGTCAGACGACCGCGGCACAGAAAGCATCGTAGCGGGTCGGGTGCCCTCGGCGCACACCGCCTTTTCCGTGCCCCGCCCTTCGGCTCGTCCCGCACCCCGGCGCTCGTGAAATGCGGCGGCTCCACTGCCTGCGGGCATGTACCCTACGTGTCGCACCTGACGGGGTGTGGCGCAGCTTGGTAGCGCGTCCGCTTTGGGAGCGGAAGGCCGTGGGTTCAAATCCCGCCACCCCGACCACCTGCCGGACCTCCGGGACCGGTACCACACCAGTACCTCGCGCGATCGCCTTTTGGGGCGTCCAGCCGCTGCGGCTACTATGCAAGCTGCGCGCCCGTGTGTCTCTCACACTCTGAAGTCCTCCGGGCGACCAGAAACCGCCGGACCTGTCTGGGTCCGCAACCCAAGAAGTCAGCCCCCAAGGAGACCGAACCGTGAAGAGCGCCGTGGAGACCCTGAACCCGACCCGGGTTCGGCTCAGCATCGAGGTGCCCTTCGAGGAGCTCAAGGACAGCCTCGACGCGGCGTACAAGAAGATCAACCAGCAGGTCACGGTGAAGGGCTTCCGGAAGGGCAAGATCCCGGCGCGCGTCATCGACCAGCGGTTCGGCCGCGGTGCGGTGCTGGAGGAGGCGGTCAACGACGCGCTCCCGAAGTTCTACACCGAGGCGGTCAACGAGGCGGAGCTCAACCCGCTCGGCCAGCCCGAGGTCGACATCACGGAGCTGAAGGACGGCGAGACGCTGAACTTCACCGCCGAGGTCGACATCCGCCCGACCATCGAGATCCCGGACTACTCGGGCATCGAGGTCGAGGTCGACGCCGTAGAGGTCAGCGAAGAGGACATCGACGAGTCCGTCGAGCAGCTCCGCGAGCGCTTCGCCTCGACCTCCCCGGTCGAGCGCGCCGCCGTCGACGGTGACGTCGTCACCCTCGACCTGGAGGCCAAGGTCGACGGCGAGGTCCTGGAGGACGGGGTCGCCGAGGGCGTCTCCTACACCATCGGTTCCGGCGAGCTCCTCGACGGCATCGACGAGGCCGTCACGGGCCTGGAGGCCGGTGGCGAGGCCACCTTCGCCTCCGAGCTCAAGGGCGGCTCCGCGGCCGGCCAGGAGGCCCAGGTCACCGTCAAGGTGAGCCAGGTCGCCGCCCGCGAACTCCCCGCGCTGGACGACGAGTTCGCTCAGCTCGCCTCCGAGTTCGACACCCTGGAGGAGCTGCGCGCCGACAGCCGCAAGCGCCTCGAGAACATGAAGCAGTACGACCAGGCCACGCAGGCCCAGGAGCGCGTCCTGGACAAGCTGCTGGAGCTCGTCGAGGTGCCCGTCCCCGAGAAACTGCTCGAGGACGAGATCAACACCCGCAAGCACAACCTGGAGCACCACCAGCTCGGCCAGATGGGCCTCGACCTCGAGAAGTACCTCGAGATCCAGGGCAAGACGGCCGAGGAGTTCGACGCCGAGACCGAGGAAGCCGCGGTCAAGGGCATCAAGACGCAGTTCGTCCTCGACGAGCTCGTCAACAAGGAGAAGCTGAACGTCAACCAGGAGGAGCTCACCGAGCACCTCATGCGGCGCGCCGCCTCCTCCGGCATGTCCCCCGACCAGTTCGCCCAGGCGGTCGTCGAGGGCGGCCAGGTTCCGCTCCTGGTCGGCGAGGTGGCCCGCGGCAAGGCCCTGGCCGTCGTGGTCGAGGCCGCCACCGTGAAGGACACCAACGGCGAGATCGTCGACCTGGACGACGAGGACGAGACGGAGGCAGCCATCGAGACGGTCGAAACCGTCGAGGCCGCCACCGAGGAGCCCGCCGAGGCGTAAGCAGGCACACAGGGGCCCCGGGGACATCTGACCCCGGGGCCCCTGCCGTTACCCGGGGTCTCACCAGCGCGGTACATGCGCTGACAGCGAACAGTTCCCTTTGCGGGATTCCCCGAAGGGACCCGCGCGTTAGGGTCCATGAATACGAGGGCAGGGGAGTCCCCGTTGCCCCCGGCAGTACACGTGAGACGGCCCGGCGCCGTCGTAAAGACGAGCAGGTGGATACGTGACGAATCTGATGCCTACAGCCGCCGGCGAGCCCTCTTTCGGTGGCCTCGGCGACCAGGTCTACAACCGACTGCTCGGTGAGCGGATCATCTTCCTCGGCCAGGCGGTCGACGACGACATCGCGAACAAGATCACCGCACAGCTCCTCCTCCTTGCCGCCGACCCCGACAAGGACATCTACCTCTACATCAACAGCCCCGGCGGCTCGATCACGGCCGGCATGGCGATCTACGACACCATGCAGTTCATCAAGAACGACGTGGTGACCATCGCCATGGGCCTCGCCGCCTCCATGGGCCAGTTCCTCCTCAGCGCGGGCACCCCGGGCAAGCGCTTCGCCCTCCCGAACGCCGAGATCCTGATCCACCAGCCCTCCGCCGGCCTGGCCGGTTCGGCCTCCGACATCAAGATCCACGCGGAGCGGCTGCTGCACACCAAGAAGCGCATGGCCGAGCTGACGTCCTTCCACACCGGCCAGACCATCGAGCAGATCACTCGCGACTCTGACCGGGACCGCTGGTTCGACGCCGACGAGGCCAAGGAGTACGGCCTCATCGACGACGTCATTCCCACGGCCGCCGGTATGCCGGGCGGCGGCGGCACCGGGGCCTGAGGCCCCAGGACAGCCACCAGCCGACCGCCACAGCCCCCAGGAGAGAGACAGTGAACAACTTCCCCGGCAACGGCCTGTACGACCACGCACGCGCCGAATACACGGCCCCCGCCGCCGAGTCCCGTTATGTGATCCCGCGCTTCGTGGAGCGCACCTCGCAGGGCGTCCGCGAGTACGACCCGTACGCGAAGCTCTTCGAAGAGCGCGTGATCTTCCTCGGTGTCCAGATCGACGACGCGTCCGCCAACGACGTCATGGCGCAGCTGCTGTGCCTGGAGTCGATGGACCCCGACCGCGACATCTCGATCTACATCAACAGCCCGGGCGGCTCCTTCACGGCCCTGACTGCGATCTACGACACGATGC
>Ga0307511_10001268_pt1 | contig 26755 bp, 29 predicted proteins | sample 13_EM_MG_FD_200266 | JGI IMG/M metagenome (GOLD analysis project Ga0307511, IMG submission 200266) | Populus trichocarpa ectomycorrhiza microbial communities from riparian zone in the Pacific Northwest, United States - 13_EM | ecosystem: Host-associated > Plants > Roots > Unclassified | place...
ATGAGTCTTTGGGGAAAAAAAAAAAAAGTCTTTCAGCAGCTCGGGACATAACTTTTATCAATTTATATTTAGTTGGCGGTTCAAAAGCTTATCTTTAAGCGCCCATCATGTTAGGGGTAAATACCATTCTCTATCTGCACATGTATATTCGGTGTTACAAAAAAAAAAAAAAAAAAAAATTATTGATTAAATCATACTAGTGGTCCCTAACAACCAAGTGCTTCAGATAAGACGCTTTTGGGTCACTTGTTATTGTTATTATTATACCTGGCCGGGAAAACCAAGCGTATTTGGGATTTATATGCATAAATACTCTGCTTGATCATATCTGAGGTACTAAGTGAGTAGTGATCATGATTATAGACGTAGTGTAGTTATTGTCGACAGGTGATATGGCCCCTTTTATAGAGTATTTTTGGGTCGCCCACTTCTTTGCATTCTCACGTGATATACCCTACGAAGTTCTTGGCGTATATTAGGTAACTAAGGAAAGGTGAAAAAAAAAATACAAAAAATGATTATTTCTCTTGCCAGAATGAATGTGCAGCAGTTTCCTAGATCCTACAGGATAGAATTCCTGGAAAAAAAAATGTGCAAGGAAAAGCATAAAACACCAATCTACCCGCAGCCCATAGAAAGAGAAAAAAATATATATCCAAAAAAAAGGACAAAAGTTCACAAAGACAATAAGATTACCGAAAAAGAAAAGAGAACCCCCCCCCCACCCCCCCAACGCATATTGGCGTGTATATCTCGGGATCCGATGACACTGGGCATATCGGTGGCTTTCCGGGGCGTAGAGAATCTGGGAGAATGACTGTCGGCATTGGTATTTTGTACATCCTTCAACATAGCCGCTTTTTTTTTAGGATCGCGATGACCGTTGATTATAAGATAATGCAGCTACCCCCCCTGCTGGACTCTGAGGCACCCTTTGCATTTGAAGTCAAGGCTACTCTGGCAGCCTCGGTGAACGCCTGATGGAGCCGGTTAGCTACTTTGCTCGCTTCGAGGTACTCGTTGCAGTCACTTACCTCGTTAACTCCCCGGTTCATCTTTGCGGAGCATTCTGTTGAGACAATATATGGTTAGCTTAGATTACTATGGCGATCTCAATTCTGAGTCAATACCTAGATACCGTAGAGCCTGGTGAACCTCCCATGTTAGTATACCAATTACCGTCTCGCTTCCGGATGGGTTCCTACTCTTATTCTCTCTGCAACAGCCAATCCCTCGGGATACTGGATGAAGTTTACATCCTTCTCTGGCCCATCCTCGTCACCGTCACCAGCCGTCTCGCGTAAGTCGCACTTCAACGCAACAAGTACAAGTTTCACTCCCTGACAGTTATCTGCGATCTCTCCCACCCACTTTGATTCAACATTCTCCAAGGAATCCCGGGAATCAACCTAGCACATCCATGCCGTACTACATCAGTATTTTCCATGGTTGTACCAGCCAAACTCGGGCATGTAAGACATACACTGAAGCATAACATGATGGTGTGTGTATCACTATATGAAAGCGATCGAAGGCGATCAAATTCTTCTTGACCAGCGGTGTCCCATAGGCTCAATTCGATATGCGTATTGTCGACATAAATATCTATTGCAATTCAGAGCTTGTCCCTGCTGTGGAGCGATGTAAAGGATCTAACCATGCACATAATTTTCTATACGCAATTTCCATTAGAATCATCCATTGTATGCTAAGAACCTCATCTCAGGACATACCAAAAACAGTAGGCTCACTGATCCCAGTTACATTTCGTTAGAAATTGAAGTTTAGGGACATAATGAAGCGCACAGGGCGGGGAAAAAAGCAAACTGTGAATGGCTTACTAGACCTGGGGAAAGTATCTGGATGATTCTATTAGAACATGGTACGGTCGCGATCATCGTTTCAGGGTTCCCGGTCAACTCACCCTCTAGTGAATACGTTCAGAAGCGAAGTCTTTCCACACGCGCCATCCCCTGCTCCCCTGTGAGCACCCATCCCATTATGCATTCTATCAAAGCTGGATATATACCTAGTAGCACAATTTTGCGCTGAATAGTCTGTATTCTCGTCCAAGTTCATGTCAGCAACCGAACGATTGGCGTATGTCGGGATTGTCGTCCTCCCCACCCTGGTCGGGACAGACTGACCTTCTTAGCACCACAGAGAGGCATGCCGAAAGCTCGGAAGGATACGTCGTAGCTGAAAAAAAACGCGCTGAAGACGGTCAGGGCAAGAATGAAGGCGAAACGAGTGTGGAGAATGGAAGCTGTAGAAAGTCAAGGTGAACTGCGGCCGAGCAAATCCTACTCGAGGTGATAAATAAGGGGGTTAGTTAAGGTTGAAGATGGCTGTTCTCGACCCTCGAGCAAGGATCAGGAGCTGTGAAGCGAAGCGGAAACGCTATGACCGTTGCAGAAAGCCAGTTCGACTTTGGTGTGGAGGTCTCGGAGGTTGTGAATACCGGGGCAATCACTCCGTCGTTAACAAACACTACGGCGGATCGATTGAGCAGTGATCGCAGGTGGGATCGAGAATGTACGAGGACTTCGATTACTTCAGCCTTGTTGTAATTGGGGTTGAGGCTGAAAGCCGGCCGAAACGTCCGAGATGGGGCAACGTGTTCTCACGTATTCTAAAAATTGCCAATGTACTTGTTTTCTGCTTCCTAACGTCATGGTCCGAGACAGCAGCCCTTTGCAACATGAGAGAATATCCATGTGGGCATCTTTTACTAGGAAGTTAAGGGTCTGGTGTGGTACAGTTCACTGCATGAGCTACCTGGTGATGCAGGCTTGGTTGCACCCGCAAATATCTGCATGTTGTACCCAGAAAAAACGTTATGATATAGGTATTACAGTACGGTAGTATGGTCCCATAAAAAGAATCTAATTACTAACAATCAACAGAGAAGACGGAACGCCGGCATATGATGCCCTAATGTTATAAAAATACATTGAGCTGTACGCAGGTTCCTTTGGTGTATCATTCCTCACGGTCCCTCACAAGCGTACCTTTGCCTCGGCGGACACGCTCGCCCAAGTCCATGTCAATAGTCTTCTTGTTCAAGACTGACATAAAATCTCCCTTCCCACCATAACGGCTGTTTCGCTTCCGCGCCTCCTCCTCGGCCTCAAGAGCCGCCCTTTCTTTCTCCGCTAGCTGGGCAAGACGCTTCTGCCTATCAACATCGAGCTCCTGTGCATTTGCTTGCATGGCAGCAAGCTTCCTGGCCCTCTCTGCTTCCTTGTCTGCTTCCGATGTCCCATTCTGTTGACCGTTTGGCCGTGAGCCCCCTGGGCGCGGAGAATTGTATCCACGGGAGGGCCTATCCCTGTGAGATGTGGAGTCACGGGGAGGACTAGGGGTGCGACGAGCCCGACTTCTCGGTTCATATGTGGGCGAAGGACGCCGTATATCCCCATCCCGACCAGACATGGGTGATGGTGACCGCCTGGGTCTCTTGCTATATGGCGAACGGCTCCTGTCAACCTTAGACGGTGGTGATGGTGACCGCCTGGACCTGTGGTTGTATGGTGAACGGCTTCGGTCTGGTTTGGATTTGGATGTGGGTGGGGAGCGCCTTTTACGTGATCGGTCACGGTCATCATCTCTTCTCCTCTCTTCTGACCTTGAGCGGTCTCGATATCGCCGACCTACCGACCTAGACCTTGAACCTGACCTTGACCTCTTCCGATCTTCCCGATGCCTCCTACTTCGGTGATGCCTGTCCCGACTTCTACTCCTTTCACGGCCCCTCTCAGATCGATGTCTGTGGCTTCGTCCGTCACGGTCTCTATCATCCCGCCCCCGCCGGGATTTTCGGTCATCATCACGGCTCTTCTTTGGCTTGTCCTCCGTGATACCCAAGAGTTGCTTCCTCCTCACAGGATCCTTCAGTAGAGCCTCATACGCTGCCTGCTCCTGTCTCTTAATCGCCAGTAGTGGGTCTTCTCGGATCTTGGACGCAGTATCCCTTGCACTGTTTGCATTTTGTGCCAGCATGAACGATGATTCTGTGGCTTGCTTCGAAAGCTTCTCCCTCTCACCGCCCTTTGTGAACAGGCTATCGATACGCCTCTTCCCAAGTAGATAGGCCTCCATTTCTTCCGTTGTACCTGCTTCACCACTGGAAGGCCCGGCATACATCCAGTGTACCTTGTCGACTACTGTGGCGCCACCTGCCGTTTCATGTATCTTCTTCAGCTCCTCCATTTGTCGCTCTTCTGCCCTCTCCTTCAACATGAGAGCTGTTTTCTTGCGCTCTTCGAGCGCTTTCTGTTCTTCCTCCCATACTCGCTGTTGATTTTTGAGTAAATGCGGATGCCAACTCTTCTTTAGATTGAGATCCTGTAGATGATGATGGTTAGCTAGAAATTCGCGAAACACATGGACTAAAGAGTACTCACACCACCCATTTTGCCTGCTTGTTATTTGTTATGCCGCTCAGATTATATTCAGTAGCCAGGCTGGTGTAGAGATTCGTCCCGGCAGTATATGGTGAAATGGTGCGAGGCTCGGTGAGATTATGCTGGGGGAGGTGGTAGCTTGATTGAGTTGACAGAGCGTGGCAACCAGCAATGCTCATGCCAAGCTCTTCTGGTGGTACACACGCCCAATCGGAGTATTCCCTGTCACTCCAGACTTAGCTTGGTAGCGTAGACTCTAAAGCTCAAGACCCATGTCACTAGGGCCCCACTACCTCTAACTGCTTCAGCATCGTCTCTAAGCACATCTCGTCGGCATCACCCCTTCATATTCCGGCTTATCGATTACGTCCACCATGTCTGATGATGATTTTATGCAAGAGTCTGATCAGGAGTATGACTTTGACTACGAGGATGACGAGGACGAGGAATCCCCAGATGTCGACGTCGAAAACAAATACTACAATGCGAAGCAGATGAAGCAGAGTAGTCCACAGGAGGCTATTGACGAGTTTCTAGCAGTAGTAGCTCTAGAAAAGGAGAAAGGTGATTGGTATGGCTGTTGTATTCCATCCGCCCCAGTGACCAGAGTTGTGGCTTACAGGCGGCCATAGGGGATTTAAGGGCTTGAAGCAGGCAATAAAACTAGAGTTCAAACTGAAGCAATATGATAAGGTATGATCTTAAAGTGGGCCCTACGAGACATAGCTAACCATGGCGCCGGAGTAGGCTATTGGACACTATGCAGAGCTTCTCACATACATCAAGTCAGCGGTCACTCGAAATTATTCGGAGAAATCCCTAAACAACATGCTTGACTACATATCGAACTCCAGTGATCCAGCAGACATGGCTTGCATGGAGAGGTTTTACGACATGACTCTGGAGGCATTCCAAGGGACAAATAATGAGCGATTGTGGCTGAAGACAAACATCAAGCTGGCGAAGCTGTGGTTGGATAGGAAAGAGTACGGGCGGCTCACAAAGAGTATAAGATTACTGCATCAAGCATGCCAAAAACCTGATGGCTCGGATGATTTGTCGAAGGGGACGTATTTGTTAGAAGTCTATGCTATAGAGATCCAGATGTTCTCGGAGACTGGCAACAATAAGAAACTAAAAGTAAGGCCCTCATTGAATTGCCCGTGGTATATTATCCGCTCACATAAACAAGGCTCTTTATCAAAAATCTCTCCGTGTTCGATCTGCTGTGCCCCATCCAAGGATTATGGGGGTGATTCGAGAGTGCGGAGGGAAGATGTATATGAGTGAAGGTACTTACCAGTCTTCCAATGAACACTGAGATCTCGCTGACACGGGAGCAGAAAACTGGAAAGAGGCCCAGAGCGACTTCTTTGAATCTTTCCGTAACTACGACGAGGCTGGCTCACTGAGGAGAATCCAAGTCCTCAAATACTTGGTTCTCACAAGCATGCTCATGAAATCTGAGATCAACCCCTTCGACTCTCAAGAAACCAAACCGTAAACCACCTACATCACTCATTCTACATAACCCTTGACTTACCCTTTTTATAGATACCGCAATGATCCTCGAATCGTAGGCATGACAGATCTCGTTGAGGCCTATCAACGTAATGAAATTCATCGCTACGAACAAATACTGGAAACTCACAAAGCCGAAATCCTCTCCGATCCCTTCATCCGGGAGCACATTGACGAAGTCACTCGAAATGTTCGTACTGAGGCACTCACCAAGCTCATCAAACCCTACACCCGTTTCACGCTCAATTTCATTGCAGACCAGCTTCAGATTTCAGTCCCCGAGGTTCAAGAGATACTAGGATTCTTGATTCTGGATAAGAAGATACGGGGACAGATTAATCAGAAAGATGGAACGGTGGAGGTGGCTAGTAAGAGCGATGTGGAAAGAATGGAGAGTATGCATGAATGGAGTAAACAGTTTGAGAACTTGTGGAAAACGGTGTTGAGTGAAGGGGAGGGATACAGGCTAGATGCGGATCCTGCTATAGCCACAGCGGGGCTAGCCCCTACCCAGTCTTTTGGGCCGGTTGGAGAGGAATCCGAAGGCCGAGTGAGGTGGGGCGGCAAGAGGAGTTTGAAGGGGAAAGGAAGAGAATCGTCGTTGCTAGGCCACTGAGTGTTGTATGAGAGTTGAAGGCCAGCGAATCAGGCCGGAGTCCCTACTTTGCACTGCATACCAATGATGAAGAGATATTACTACGAGCAAAATATTACTTTTACATTTGCTGTATAAATGCACGTTAATACCTTCTTGGCTGTGTTACTACCTCAAGTTATATATTGTCTTTGCCCTCCTTCCTAGAATTCTGCAGTTGAACTGTGTTGATTAGGTGCTGCCACCCTTTGAGATATGTCGAATTAGTAGCTAGAAATGGGATTGCCTCTGACCGTACGTTATGAGTTCATGTTGTAATTTTGCCAATAGGTCTAGTTGTGGGGCAATCCGCATTACCCTGAAGTTTTTGTCTTGCGCTGAAGCTGGAAGTTCTCAGATTTTACTCTCATACTCTTTTTTCTGGGTTTCTGTGATGACCAGAAACAACCACCCAAGGTTAATTACAGGCAACAGCCGTAGCTACATGTATACTCTATATGCCTCTCACTGCTAGTCCACGAGGTCACCTCACTGCACCCCAGTCAACAACAACACCTGAGTTTAAAAGAGGAAAAAAAAAGGAAAAAAACAACAACACCTAACTTCAACTGTTTCACCAACTTGGGATTAATACCGTTTTATTGGTAGTTAGTAGGTTGTCGAGGGGTAATCCAAAAAAATTAGTTATGTGACTACTTTAGGTATCATGGGTATAACGGCAGTCGCGGTATTGTTTATTATAGGACTATTATTTGTTTGTCTACTTAAAGTGACTATAATAAATTGACTTCAACTAAAGGTAGCTATAAGTAGGATTGGTGTCTTGTTACCCTGAAATTTCGCCTCCCAGCACAATAGCTTTGTTGTTAAGAAAATCAATAAAGGTAGATAGGCTCCTAATAGCTAATTTTGCTTGCAATACCAATTCAAGAAGATCTGCCCTCGGCTACGGAGCAATACTGGTCAAGTCGGTACCCACACCCAGCCTCTCTCCTTCACGTGTCACGTTTCACGGGTGGATACAACCTTATCTGTACTTATATTAAGTGTTTCCTGTGAACATACATTACCTTGGGAACCTTTCCTCCTATAAATTACTTTATAACATAAGGAAATCTGCTGCTTATATTCTTTTCTCCGTTGCAATGTTTATCTCCATTGGAAAACCCTGCTTCCCATGTTTGACTCCATTCGGACATTCCTATGTTTGCCTCCATTCGGCTATCCCGTGCTATACCACTCGTGCCTTGCCCCACGTGAAGGCGAGAGTATTTCCTACATATTTGATAGTTATTAATTCCGTCTCTTGGGTCCTAGAAGAGGGAATAGTGTTGGGAGAGAATAAAGCAAACCATATTTTGCCAGAAGGCTGAGGAAATCCGTTAGTCGATACAGCAATTCTTTCCGGTTCGAATGTGCGTGACGGATAGACTGCGACTCCGGGTATTTGCGTATAGCTTAGTTCATGGTGATTGGATCTAGTGGTACCTTGGAGAGTCATCAGCTATGCCTAGAGAAAGTACTAGACATAGTGCAGCTAATCTCACTACCGTCCTCTGTCGGACTGTTGTATAGGAGAACTAGAGGTAGCTGGATCCAGCAGCTGGTCTCACCACTATTTTCTACCTGACTGCTGCCTAAGAGAACTCAACTTCAGGAGTGCCTGAGAGAGTCATCAGCTATGCCTATGGGAACGACTAGACAGAGCAGCTAGCTTCACCATCATCCGTTCCCCGAGGGCGAGATTGACTATGTGGCCCCACCCCTCCACATTTTGCAAAGGTCCCTAAAGTTCCCCTTGCCCCCCCGATTTTATAAATTTTTACTTGCTTAGATGACTATTCATCCCCGGGTGGTGAAATATATGAATAATGCCAGATCAAATACCAGCACAAAACACAGCGCAATTGCCACGTGCCCAATCGGCCGTATTTCCTGTTAGCAGCTTTACGCAAAGTCTGAATACCTTGGTAAATGGTTAGTGAAACACACATTTGTGAAGTAGATGTATTGTAAGAAATATCATGAGAAAGATAGATAAAAATACGAGGAGGAGAAAAGGAAAGTAAGAAGACTGAGAAGGAGAAAGCGGAGAAGATATGTCTGGATCGGCAGAATATTGTAGTGGTGGCTGCTTTCCCAATTCAGTATCTCCATGATCACTGGGAGACATCGCTCAAGCTGGTATAATTATATACTCGATCTTTTATAGGCTGAAGTCAACGCTACTAGGAAGTACGTAATCTTTACCAGAATAAACTTCGTCGGCGGGCCAGACTGTATTGACTATATAAGTGTTATAGTTACCATAAAATGCCTAGTCTGGCTTAAATTATTACTAAGTTAGATGTGCTTTGCCTAGCCCCAGGCCTAGGGCACCTGACACAACTTATAGCAATTGAAGCCTTAACCCAAGGAATGAAGAGGAAGGCTGAAAAAGGGAGTTGTAATACCAAGGGTGGTATTGTAACAATTGGAAGAATCAGCGGTAGCAGTAAAGGTTGTATCGTGAATTCAAAGCCCGTACCTGTGTCACGTCCGCCGTAGTTGGCCTGGTCCACAGAAAATAGGACCCAGGCCTTTGTGTTCCTCTTCAGGGGAATCATTAGATGAAATATTGCAGCAATATATTAAGCCTCAGGTCCCGCCTACTAACATTTCACAACATAGATTGTTTTATATATGATATGATATATAAAGGTGCAGTGCATCCCCAACCTTGTGGACTGTCGTCGTCACCCTCGGGGACTCCAGACCGCCGGGACGGGACATCACAAGCACGTTGAAGCTTAAGGTTATTTATAAACCGAATTCTGATCATGGTTAGTCTTCATAGTTTCATTACTCGCGATACACGCAGAGTGCATGGTATCTTCGGAATTGGGTACTTAAGAATATTCAGGTGGTCGGAGGTTCCCGAGATGAAGGATGAGGGGGGGGCAACGGTTGGGAGGGGTGGCAGGGGCAAACTCAGGACCATTGGGCACGTCTCCGGAATAGGTGGTAAATTGACGAAGGGGGTCTACGTAGCCTCTCGGGATCCAAGTACGAGGACAAGGGAATCTTGTAATGTATGAAATTAAGGGTTAGAAGGATAAAATTTGTGGGGAAACGTAAACAAGTAATAGAAGATTAGATGCCCGCAACTCAAAATCTAAAATGTGAGCTTGAACTTGCTCCTAGTCCAACCAGACTATACTTTGGTGTGACCCCTCCCCCACCTTTTTCTCGCCAGCCAGCCTATAGCACTCAAGCTTTATGATCGCCTCTAAACCAACGCCAGTATGCAGCGGCAGTCCGGCTAGGCTGGCTGATCCCTAGTCACGCTCCCATCCAGAAGGCACAGGCCTTGTTGTTCCCGTAGGTATTTGTGCGATGCCGGATTCAGACTGCGTATAGTAGGGTAAAACCCGGCCTGTCGATGTAAGTGCCATCCCTTCAATGCACCTCTTTGTCACTCCTGGCCCGAATTCCTACCCTGCTTTTGGTGCACAGTCCAGCCGTTCATCTCATTTGTGCAATATGCAGCGAAGCTACACCGCAGCTTGACCAACATGAGCCTACTTGGAAATTCCTACTTGTGAAGGAATGGGTAGGTTCTGACTAGCAGGCATTAGTCTGGTTAGTAGACGTACGCAATCGATCCTCGCCGTCTGAGACATTTGCCCATCGATGCCCCGCGTGTAACGGGCATACGCACTCTGTAATCTGCGGAGGCGGTGCGCTGCTGGTGCGTCAATGTGCGAGGAGCGGTAGACGAGAGTATAATCAATACTCCCTTTTTAAGAAAGAAAACTCCGCGTGATATACATATTAGGAGGTACACGATAAACATACTTTGAACGAGAAAAGCTGAAGATGGCTTCTTCATTGCCTCTGGATTTGCTTTTCAATTGAACAGCATTTCATTTAGCAGCCGGTCAATTTTAAAAAAATTCCAAGATTTTCTATGATGGCCGGGTGGTAAACGCGGGCGCATATAGGCCCAAGCTGTAGCCTAGTCGGCAACCCAGGATGGCAGATGATGGTGTCTGATTTAGGTAGTTGGAACAATTTGAGAGATTGTAGCTGGAACTGTCAAAGGAGGTATTTTGTATGCTGTTGATCTCCTACTGTTGTCCTGAGCCTGATGGTGTTAGTCCTCGTTACAACAGAGGCATGTATTATTCCCCAGTGGATGGAACAAATGCAGGATCCCTGGCCTTCCGTTTCGGTTACTTACGTGGTACCGCATCCTCTATTCGGAGAGTTGGCGAACTATTGTTTGTCCAGAAAGAATATCTGTGAGGAAAGCGTATGGTCGGCTAGATCACATGGTATGTGCATGCCGCTTACGCACATCTCGAGTATTTAACCGCGTGAACCATATGTCGAGGGTAGTCCACCGAGCGTATCCCTCCTTACGCACTGGATGCTCCAAAAGTGCCATGGTGCACAGTAGTCTGGTTACGGTACATAGGACCACAGAAGGCCTGTAAATGATGATGCTTATGGTATCCCTAAAGCCCGTCGGCAGCCTATTTTCTGTTCATCAGCAGGGCCATACCACGGGAGTTTTTGGTTGCATAGACTAATTCGATGTGACCATCCGCCGGCAGATTTTCTAATCGGTAGGGTTTGGAAATCTCTACACAAGAGTGCCGATTGTTATGAAAAGAGGAGGGTGGTCTCGCACCAGCAGCAAAGTAGTCGAACAAGTTCAGTGAACCATATACTTGTGCTGCACGCTTTTTGATGGTCAGGGATCGTTAACGTTCCGCAGGGTCCAACCCGCACATTTCTTATCGTTCCTAGCTTATCATAATCCTGGCCATCGAGATTTTCTCCGTCGTATGTATATAATGTAGGGAACGTGATACCCTGCGTAATTTTCAATCAATTCGTGTTCCAATACTTGCTATGCCCATTTGATAGCAGTATCCCATTTCTTTCGTCATCCGTGGAGGCTAGGGCTCGAGGCGCGAGACTGAGGACTCTAGGTCGGCGAGCCTTGTCGATTGCTGAACGCGAAGTTAGTTCATTACCATCGTGGTCCATACCATTAGCCATGCAACTGCTCTTTGGTGGTATCTGATCCAATGTCCTTGCAATGCAAGGCTCAAAGCTAAACGAACACCCCCTCAAGCTTGGAGCCCGGGGCACACCTGTAGAGAAGAAGAAATGTCCATCGCGTGATATGGGTTGCAGACCATAGAGCTCAATTGTGAGCCTGCTCCACGGTACTGCTGCTTGCATGCTGTACCGCAGGCTGGGCCGATCTGTAGCGGAACCAATAGTTGATCCTTGTCGGTCGTTAAGTGCACACACCCATCTCGCGAGCCCTACATTCTCAGATTTCGTGTCACATCATTGTACGTTACCTAAATGGTTAGCAAGCGACGAACCCGAGACTGCAGCGAACCGGTAGGTTTGTTTCGGTGAAGGAACAAAAGAGGCAGGGCTGCTGCACAAGCATCCATGCCACCAGGCCCGAGTGCATACACAAAGTATTTGCTTCTCCCAATAGTCGGTCCCATACAGCAGCAACGTGCTAAAGGATTAAGATAATATTTTATTAGAAAGGGAAATGCTTTATATCCCAGTAATAGAATGGAAGAGGCCTTTCTGAGTATCCGACACGTCTTGGTCGTCTTAGAAGATAGCTATGACGATTTTTAAATGTAGGAGCTGAAGAGTAAAGGGTGAGGACAACCCCAAAGAAATTCATGCAGGGTGCGTAGCGAGGTATCTGCTGGTGTACCGACGCCTCTCGCACTCCAGTTTAGTTTTCCTCGCCATTTGCTTGTTCCGCGCGCTGGCTCGGCGAGAAGCTCAAGAACTCGAGCTCCCTGAGGCCAGCAGAAGGAGTCAATCGAATCTCGTCGACCGCCATGCTCGTCGTGTCTGCTATGTTTCGTAGTACTGTAGTGGTGCATGTCCCCAGCGGCCATGAGCGCCCCAGCATGGTATACTGTACCAGTGAGAGATACAATACTCTCAACCCCCCCCATACGTATACCCCCGCTCCTCGTCGCCCATGCCCCACGCCCACGCCCACGCCCACGCCTCCCGTTGCCGTAAATCCACAGCTCCTCATCATCGCACTCCCACCTTTCTCCTACCACCCCCTCCATCCTCACAAACCTATCAGTGTCCAACACAGTATCGACGTCAGAGCCCGTCTTTCCGCAGGAACGACAAACTCCTGTCGCCATTCCCACACTTTGCACTGTTACACGTTTAGGGTCGAAGGTTTATAATGCGCCCGATTTCCGGCCTGGCAAGAGGAGAGAATCGTTGACATAGCAGAATTCGAAGACTTGCATAGCTCTATCCGTCCACCTCCTTCATTGAGGCTCCACTTAAACCCCGCCTACTTCACACAAGAATAGCTTGCCCGGTTGTCATCCACCCCCAGTGCTGCAAGGGATCCACCCTACATTTCGCTGCTGCCACCTACCTGTACGTCTCGACCAGGTTTGAAAGTCTCTAAAAACCACGGGCATCTGCCGTGTGCTCTGAACCCAAACTTCTTGGTCTTCTGTCCAACGCCTAATAAACCTCACTCTCGCTCATCATCAACATATATTTCTACCGATTCAGCTCTATCTGAACAATTACGGACTCTTTTCGATTGCGATAACGTGCTGTCACTTGGCGTCACCGTTTGCTGCTACTATCATTACAAACGCACCGGTCATCTACAATAATGGACGGACAAGCTCCAGTAGAATTCGTGGCAGAATCATACATTGACCCTGCACATCCGTTCTTGCAACTTATGTCGACGTCACAACCATTTACGGATATTCCTGTTGCTTCGCCCGAATTGGCTTCTTTCAATGAAGCGCAAAGGCTAGCAGAGCTAGAAAAGCTATCTAACGAGTATACGCCTGAATATACGGTACTGAATTCCATCACTGGGAGGTTGTATTATGGAACACAAGAAGGGTTCTAATTGGGTTATAGGGTCCATTGGTCGGGGACTTGAAGTCAAGTAGGGAGCTTGCACATGAATACGTGGGCGCAGATCCTATATATGTTACAAAAACTTCGGTAAGCTTCCTGCCCCCCTGCACAAAAGTGAGACTAACAGGATGTGAAGGCAATGTACCCAGCATACACCCACTACCGGAAAATCCGAGGGGATGGAAATTGTGCCTGGAGAGGTATGTACCGCCTGACTGACTTCAGAGTGGCCTCAAAGGTGTGGTGCTGACATAAACAGCAATTGCGTTTGGTTACTTTGAGCTTCTCCTTCGAAGTAACAACGTCGACGTCGTCAACCGAGAATGGGCTCGACTACATTCACTCGGAAACCTACTGAAGGCCGCTGGTATTAATGAATATGTCTACGAGGATTTCGCTACAGAGACCGAGAGCGTTTTCCAGGTCATATTGGAATTCATTCTAAAAGAGGATCCAAATGCGGTCTCTGGTCTGCTCACTCATTTCAATCACGTCTCAGACTCTTTAATAGCGTATCTAAAGGTACATCCCAATAGCCCACGGGGTCAATTGCGATATTGGCTAATATGGGCTCTAGATGCTCACAAGCGCGTGGATAAAAACGAGGCCGGCTGACTACGAAGAATACCTGGAAACCTCTGCACTCGAATACTGCAAAATTGTCATCGAGCCTTTTGGAGTTGAATTGGATCATGTGGGAGTGAAGGCATTTATTGACTGCCTAGTAATACCGGCAGACTTCAGAGTGGAGATATCATATCTTGACCGCAGCCCAGGAAGCGAAGTGAACATACACCACTTCGAAGGCGGCGAGAAGTTATTCGCACCCACATTGCGGCTATTGTACAGGCCGTAGGTCAATTCAGATTCTCTAATCTCCGTTCATGGCTAACTTGAACCTTAGGGGCCATTACGATATCATCTACAAAGCAGGAGATCTACTAAGCGAATTGGTGCCATTCTTGGACAAGCCTCAAGCTTCCCCTGTTCAAGTCTCGTTCATGCCTCACATTCCAGATCAATTCTTCGCAAGTACCCCGCTGAATTTCTTCCTCCAACCCGTCAATTCTGTCACCAACACAGCGACTGCGTCTACTCGTACCAACGACGACAGGGACAGGTTCCGAGCGTCATTGTTCCAGTATCCACCCTTTCAACCCTCACCATTACCCTTCCAGACCGCAATTTTCCGAAACTCAGCATATAACCCAAGCCACTATCAGAGCGAGAACTTCCAACCTGAGCTCTACCAACCTGAGCTTACAGAGGTGTCATCTCGCGGAGGTCATGCTAGCAGGAGGAGGATGTGAGCAGCTATTGGTCAGATGAGGCTACGCCGTATGACGCTTAAGGCACCCCTCTTCTTGATCGCTGGGTCGGTTCAAAAGATAAGGGTCCTACCTTGCGAGGGGTGGAGAAGCAGGGTGTGAGGATACGTGGGGGTGAGGGTGGGGGTGGAGAGAAGAAATCAACGTGGATGAAAAGAAGGGACGAAGGTCCACGTTCAGATGCATTTTACGATTCGGCAACTCGCCGGTAGCACCTTTCTTTTTCGGATGTTTCCTTTCTAGTACTTTTTATTCTTACTCTGGATTGTTCTATTGGTGTTCGTTGTTATTTGTACCTGCAAGCCTCGCCTTCACTACATTTGAATTTTTGCTCACGTGCATTTTGCTATTATTACGTTTGGGTTTTTCCTGCTGTTCTTCGTTCGATGCTTGTGTGTTTAATTTTTCTGACTGACTGATGCCGTTTTATTTATTAATTTGTTATTTAAGTGGTTGCTTTTGTGGTTTGTTATTGTATGGACAAATCAATATGGTGTTTTCTTGTTTTGCAGAAAAAAGTCCGGAAGTCCGATGTGGGGGGACCAACACCCCCCCTCATTTCACCCTGCTTATCACGTGATTGTTGTAATATCTTGAATTAATATTCTTCACATTATTACCTGCCTATGCCTGCCTACATTGCTTACTTTGCCCTCCTTGATTGATATTTGCAATTGTTGATTTGCCTGAGAGAACAGAGAAGATACTAAATTCTGTTATAAGAATTGTCTGCCTGCTGTCTGTCGTTGACTGTTGAACCTTTGCCCTTTGGGTGGGGAAAAAGAAACTATGGAGAAGAAGAAAGGAGGAGGGAAAGAAAGAAAGAAGAACAAGCTATACATATTGGTGGCGGGGTCGAACCAGGAGTGTCTCTTCTTTTTTTTTTTTTCCCCACGACCTTGAGGGCCGAGGGGCCTCAAAGATTTGAGTTTGCTGATTAATACATATTGAATATTAATAGTTACTTACTTTTACTTTACTTACTTATGCCAGGAGTGACGTGATTTGCAGGAAGAAGTACTTTATGTACATTTGTTTCCGGTACTGGTTGGTGGTTGTGGGGTACATCCTGATGCGTGAATACGGTGAGCTCCTTCTGATCAGCCAACAAGATACCTTGGGTGGTGGAGACCTGACTACTGCCAGTGTATTATATCGTATACCACCACCCCGCGAAATTTTTGCAGCAGTCCCTGTTGAGTGGAGTTACTGTCGCGCGTACCGCCAGTTGGGTTCAAGTCCTACCGGTGTTCCCAGTAGCTAGTCAGATAGGCTTACAGGGCCCTTACGCATCACATCCTAGCTTCCCGGACCAGTTTGAGATCCAAAAGATATGCGGGCTAGGATCCACAGGGTGGTAAAGTATTTTCAAACGTGCATGTGTGTGTGTGTGTGTGTGTGGTGGTTGTGTGGTGGGTGTGGTATGATTCCGCACTTTTAAGTGGGTGGTTTGCCTGTCCGCTCCAGTCCAGTCCCAAGGAATCTGCTCGAAGTTAGGGTTCCTGGCCCAAGCTTCTGCAGCGCCGAGACGATCCCCTCTTTGGGGGGGGGGTATGTATGGATATGGGGTTTGCTGGTGCAGGATATTATGCAGATTTCGATTTGGGCTTACGATTTACCTATGCAGGCCCCGGGGGGATTTGTGCTGTTGGGAGTTGCGATTGGAGCCGGTGGAGAGGGGGGGAGAGTAAATCGTCATAACGTGGGGAAATAAGGAAACCGCGGGCTAAAATTAAAACGGGAGGAGGAGGGTGATTATGGAGGAGGTGGCCTACGAGGGGGGTGGTTAGCGTTACTGTGTTTTCAAGTATGGAGGGTCACTGAAGGCTTTGAGTTACCACTGGCAGTTGGAATCATGTGGGGATGTTGCTGGCTGGATGTGACTGGGTTGCCACTGGTAGGAAAAAAAAACCTCCGCAGACTCATACATACCACTCTATATTGGTGATGATCCTGATGCTGCTGCTGCTGCTGCTGGTGATGCTGATGATGCTGACTGACATTCGGAATTTGCTGTCATGCTAATCAATCTGACAATTATTGCAAGCCTGCGGGGAAAACTTCACTATTCCATGACTCGTACTGGCACTGGCTGGTCTGGTCTACTAGATCTTTCCCAAGAATTTTTTCTTCACCTTTGCTGTTGAGAACACAACTGCACAAACGAAAGCCGGACAGGCGTGAGAATGATATCCACCAGTGGTATTCAAAGTCTTATATATCCGAAGAACAGATATATTATTCACGCGCACGTTGCTGAGACCGAAAGAGCCGTCCGGGCCGAGATTTCCCCAATCTCTCCGTCCTTCCCAAACGTAACCAAAACGCTCCACGAGAAAAAAAAAATAAGGCATGCCTTGCCCTGTCCGTCCACACACCAAAAATGAAAAAGCAAGTAAAAAATTATGATTTTGTAAACTCCACGAAAAGGAAAGAACCAGTACCAAGAAAAGGACGTACCCAAAAAAATTTCAAGATAAATAATTGCACAGCCCAGAAGCAATACAAAAACCAGCATGGAACCGATATCGATTGGCATACACCCCACCGCCCCACCCACCCTACCATACCGAACCAAACGGCCCTTACCTAACTGGTCCCCCACACCCCCCCGCCCCCAAGCCGGTCAACCCAGGGTCCCCGAAAAAGCAATTTATGCCAAGTTTTACACATCACCCAACAATCCCTCGCTCTCCAACAACAGGATAATCTGGTGGACAATAGTCCTCACATCCTGCTTGCTTGCGTCCACAACCAAATTAGGTTTGACCGGAGCCTCATATGGATCATCCACGCCAGTGAACCCCTTAATCTTTCCTTCTCTTGCCTTCTTGTAGACTCCCCTCTTATCAGTATTCTCACAGTACTCCAAAGGCGTCGCCACATGTATCTCGTAGAAGGAGCCGAAACGCTCGACAGTATCCCTGGCCTGCTTTCTGCTATCTGCGAATGGGGCGATGGGAGCCGCAATCACTGCGGCTCCGGCACGAGTGAGCTCTGACGCAACGAAGGCGATACGCTGGAGATTCTTGTGACGATCTTCGCGAGAGAACCCGAGCTCGGCGGAGAGCTCGGAACGGACAGTTTCTCCGAGGAGGAGGGTGGTGGAGCGACCCCCTTGTTGGTTGAGGGTCACCTGGAGAGCACGAGCAATGGCGTCTTTACCAGAGTTGAGGTATCCAGTGAGGAGGATCGTGAATCCTTGGGATTTACGTGGAGGGTGAGACTCCCGAAGGACCCTAACAACCTCCGGGTAGGAGAACCACTCTGGGATTGGTGTGCCGTTGCGGAGGCGACGGCGGAGTTCGGTACCAGAAATGTCAAGAGTCTTAGTTCCAGCGGGAACCTCGTCGACAGGGCGGTACTCATCTGTGTCTGGGAGGTAGGTCATCATCTGGAAGGGAACAACCTCAATGCCCAATTCCTCTCTGTACTTCTCTACCGCGTATTGGGCATCATAAGGCCCATAGAATTCAACACCCTTGGAGTTCTTTCCGGGTCCAGCGTGGTCACGTCCAACAATGAAGTGCGTAGCTCCGTGATTCTTACGAATGATAGCGTGCCAGATTGCTTCACGTGGACCACCCATTCGCATGGCAAGCGGGAGAAGGCCGAGAACAGCCATTCCGTTGGGGTAGCGCGGGAGAAGCGCCTGGTATACTCTCACCCGGGTGAAGTGATCAATGTCGCCAGGCTTGGTGAGCCCGACGACAGGGTGAATAAGCACATTGGCTTGTCGGGCACGGGCAGCGCGGACTGTGAGCTCCCTGTGTGCACGATGCATGGGGTTTCTGTGGTGAGGTGCATAAATTGTTAGCTGTCACTGCTAACTTTACCATGGTCCTAATCCAGCGAATAGGGACCTTGACAAGACCACATACCTAGTTTGGAAAGCCACGATGCGAGACCAACCAAGCTTCGTAAAGTGAGAACGTAATTCTGCAGGTGTGTCTAGCGCAACATTCCTGTCAGCCTAGGATTCCCCACATTTTTGCACTTTATGCAGGGTCCTGCAGGGAGCAACAGGCAGCAAGTAGCGAAACACATACATCGAAGACCAACATAATCGTAGTGGTTTAATCGGTTGACCGCATCAAGTTTCCCTCCGACGTAGTACTCCTTTGCCGTATTGAACAGATAACGGACTGCTGGGTGTTCATCATCGCCACCAAAGACCTCGTTTGCTTCCTTTTGCCTATTCCCCCCCAGTGCCCAATTGTCATCAGTTTCTATCCCAAATCCAGTCCCGTTCAGTCCGCGGAGATGGGTATCCACATACTTGTCTGGCCTGTAAACATCATCAACGGTGAGGATGGCAAGATGCCTGTCGTCACGGAAATCCCTCAATGTGATTCGAGCACCGGGCTTGATTCCTAGCTCCTCAATTGTTTTCTTGCTGACATCCAAGGTGATAGGCATAGCGAAAAGGGAGCCATCAGCAACCCTCAGGGTTTCAACGACACTGCAGACATGTCAGCCGATCTGCCCTCGCATGTTTGATCTCCAACAAATCGATACAACCTGGGGTTATAATTGGCCAGGTTTCTCGAGGATCACTTCATGCAGGACAGGTGATCACCTACCCATTGTAATCCTTCTCGTTCATGAAGCCTGTTGTGTCCGTGCACTAGGTCAGCCAACATAGCCTGCATAACCGCATTCGCCGCGGAACGAGTAGCCAATCATGGAAAACCGGTATGCCATATCGCACCTTCCAATGGGGAAAATCCTCCACTCAAGATCAGTTCCAGATCGCACAGCTGGCGCTCGGTCAAGACTAATGCCGGCAGAGCTGCAGACTCTTTTAAGAGTTCCTCGTGACGAGGGGCATCTCTAACAAGAAGATCCTTAAGCACACCTCCATGTGGGGTTGGGAGGAATGACATCGCTGCAGTACTGTGCTGATATGACTTGCTAAAGGCGGGTATCTATGTGCAGGGCTCCTGTTTGAAGGGATTGTGTGGGGTGCAAGCAGGCAAGTGGGAGAACAGTTTCCGGGGAGGACGACTCTATATATGACAGGTAGCAGAAACGAAGGAATCGCTAGTGTTTATAAAGTTCTGTTTATGGAGCTAATCGATTGGGGAACCACGGTTTAAAAAAAACTCAAAAAGTAGCTTGGTATGGGATATCTTGGGTGAGACGAGGGGCACGCTGCGACTGCCCCAGTTGAGATGAGGGGCAGGCAGATTTCTGCCTGCAAGGTGGTGGGGCAATTTTTTTGGGGGGGAGGGGTCGATGGGCATCTATCTCAATCTTCCCAGGATCGGAGAGCGTTTATTTAAAACTACCCCCGCCCGCCCCTTCCATCACCCCTCCATCGCCCTGCATCTTCGACTTTGGTCGATTGCAATTGACCTCTATCGCAGCTATAGACCTTGTCTGCGCAATCTCACTATTAGAAATCCACCCACTTGAACTGGGTACTCTTTGTTTTCACTTGGGCCCTGGGGTCATCCCCTGGGTTCATCCCCAGGGTTCATCCGAGTCCCGTAGCCGTTCGATGATAGGTGAAGGCCTAGGCCAGACCGACGGAGGATGAGGCACCGTCTGCCGCCCTTGGTTGAGTAATCTTGGCGCGCCATTAACGGGTGAAGTCGAAATCGTCAAAAGAAATGGCGTGCTCGGGCATCCGTACCTGGATGACCAGGGAGCTCAAGATGCGAAGTGTTTATACCTGGTAGTAAGCACCGCGATGCCCCGGTGACCATTGGAGATTGGCTGCGTCATATGTAATATGTGTGACATCCATTTCCGCGGGCCAAATGAGTATGAGAACGAAGCAATCTTTCCGTTGATGTACTGCGATAAGATAAGATAAGACCATCTGCCAAGCCCCCCATCCTTTCACATGTTTCAAAAATTCAGATCGATCTGATAACTGTTCATATCTACGCCAGAGTTTAACAACACTGCTTAATCGTTAGTAGCTATGGCATTACCGACCGCACCCCAAGTGCTCTCCCTTGTATGCCACCCCACTCTTCCTCCACTGCCTCCACTGCCTGACTGGCTGGATAACTAATGCAATGCCCCACGCCTGTAGTATCGGCAACTCCTGCGGTACTCCAACCATTTCGCAAACTACAACTTCCGCGAGTACGGAAAGAGACGGACACGGGATGCATTCAGGGAGAATAGGAATGTCCGAGACAACCAGAAAATAACGGAGTTAATCCAAAAGGGGCTGCATGAGTTGAGAATGCTGAAGGTATGGATGGCGTCATGGTGGGGTTGATATGACGGACCTTTGCTGTGGGCACGGAGCTGACTCCGCAAAAACGAAACACAGAGACAGACTGTCATCAGCCAGTTCTACCAGATGGATAGGTTGGTGGTTGAGGGGCAAGCTTCTGTAAGTCTCACCCTCGTTATGGCGGTGTTTCTGCCATGGATTGCGACATGGGGTTGGGCGTGGATGGGGACATGTGCTGATATATGTAATCATGGGCATACAGGGGAAAGAGACCGGCGACCATGGTGGAATCGTTCGTCAAAAGGACACTGGGTATGTTTAACCCCTCTTTGGACCGCAAGACCATACTGACTCTTGTTACAGCTGGGACTAAATTTCATAATATATGTTAGCTTTTCATAACGCCATTGGAGCTCACTGGTTAGCTATCAATACCTTCATAATGGGTAGGGGCTATTGTATACATTCATTTCAGTGGAGAGCGCGTAACAGAATTCTTACGGTAGATCACCTCGACCCTAATGCACATACACGTCACGTTAATTTAAATTAGTATTATATTCAATTAGCAATAGCCAGTCAGTATGGAAACTTAATCAAGTGCAGGCAATTGGTTGTGAGAATGACGCCGGTTTACGAATTCAGGGTAACCGAACCGTGATCGCAATGCAAACTTGAGGGCACAGCCTAGCCAGCCCTTTTCAGCTGCACATACAGCTTAACCACCTCATCTCGCACCGCCCCGTCCCCTAAATAATCCATTATTCTGGCCTTTTTACCCATCACGCCTGCTCTCCCTCCACCATCACCCAACCTGGCAAACTCAGCACCTGCTCTGTCCATAAACTCCAAGGCGCGGTGTAACTCCTCTCTCCTCTCAGCTTCCTGGCTACTGCCCGCCAATCCAACCAAGCTATCTGCCAGTACCGAGAAACACTGTGCATTCAGCAGTGCATCCTCGCATTCAAGGACCTGGGGCATGATCCGATCCATCAGGTCATAGGCGGTTTCAAACTCCGATAGGTCAATGAGAATGGTTGAAATAACTAAGAGAGACTGGAATAGCATAGGGAGAAGGCGAGAGCGCCATGCAATAGCTGCAGCACGGAGGGCAAGAGAGAGGGCTTTAGGTGCCCGACCACATTTCTGTACGAGCAGTTAGCGGTTTATGTGCTACACAATCGAGGTGTATGGGTTTAATAACAGCGAGAAGTTGGGCCTTCAACGTCATCAGCCTTATTCGATGATAAACATCCGCTTTATCGCGAACTAACTCATCAGCTAAATTGGTGATTCCAGCCAAAGCCTAGGTGCGCGATAAAAATTAGGACAAATGGAGCCGTCATAAATGCCAGGTACATTACTTACAGCAGAGAAGTTTCCTCTTCTTATCTGCAAGTCTATTTTCGCCATAGCAATTTCCAGTGCGCAATCAGGTTCAACTAGAGGTGATGCTGCGAGCTGTTCTAGTAATATATCCGCAGATGCTATATCACCTCTGCGTTTGAATAGTAAAATTCAGTACCGCTGCTACATAAATTGAGGATAACTTTACTGACCTGTGGATCGCCCGTCTCAACTTCAGCAAGCCAATATACGTTGACCAATACTGATACACCTTGAGAGTACGCAGTGGTTCCTGGTCAACATCTTCTAGCCGCTCTAGCGCCTCATCAAAGCGACCTCTCATGGATACCTGAGTTGCATGAGTTACTGAAAAGACTTTCGTTCATGTTGGCGTCACTTACGATATATGCTCCTCGACATAGCGCCTTCACGACGTCTTCGACAGGAGAATGTTGCTTATATTTTGCAAGGAACAGCTCACAGTTCATCCACGACAGGTAGGATATCCCTGTACTGGTCAGTCGATCCCCCATGAGAATCCATGCCTATCACTGGATCTTACCAAGTCGACCCCATATCGCGGACTGCAATAAAATTTGCGAGCCTATTGCATTATGTATGTTCTTCGTCACATTCAAGTGAGAGCTTCGAAGTATGCTTTCGAACGCCGCGGGAATCGATTCCCCCTGCAACCCGTATCAGCCACGACACCAAGTAGTGATTTAAATACTTCTAGTGTAATGAAAACGAACCCCTACTAGAAGCTGTTTAGCTTCCGACAGATGTGCCATTGACTGCAAATGGTGCATCCCCGCTTCTTTGGCCTTGGCCTTGAGGAATTGCAAACTCTCACGCTCCATACGAGAAGATATTACTTCCGGGCAATCCTGTGGGTGGGCTTTATGAAAGTGGTAAAACCATGAGAGAGCAAAATTCAGGCAAGCCATGTCCTTGTTCTCACGGGCAGTGTTAATGGTTTCTTGCATTGCCTGAAGCCGTTTAGCATACATATAATATGATAGCGAATCAAATGGCTTACAAGGACCGATTCTCGATAACATCCGAAATCTGCCTGTAGGATTGCTAGATTGAGAAGTGCATATTGGTAAAACGTCCTGCTTTAAAGCAGGTCCCGGCATTAGTATTTTAATGTATGGTATATGTGGAAATGACAAACCTATCTCTGTTCTGCATTGTGTAATCAAAATACCGATGCAGATTGTCAAAAGCTCCGGCATAATCACCTGCCCTCCATGAATTTAGGAATCTTGCCTCTCGTTAGTCCTAGTTCCACAATACATGGTCTAGGCACTACATACTCCACATAGTGATTGAGCGACGGTATCGTCACGTTTAAGCTCAGCATCGTACGTAGCTGTTCCTGTATCTCTGAAGGTATTCTGGTACCCATCCCTAGGAGCACTTAGCGGGAGCGGCGGTACCAAGATAGGGCCTTCATACTTTGCATGGCATCAACTTGAAATTCAAGGAGCCTTTCGACGTCATCTGTGGAGATATGACCTGTGACATCTCAGCTGAGGCTTCCTTCACTCGTGGCCAGTTGACCCCAACCCACATTCTCTACCATCCTTCAGCCGTCCATACACATGATCAAACAACGCATCCTCTAGTGACAGTCCCTTGAGATTGATATCAAAGCTCAGCGGCCCTGCGCCTAAATTTCTCTTTCTCCACTCTGGCAGCGTGGGTTCCCTATACACAACGAACGACTTCCACAGCATGATCGCATCCGTAAAGGCCATCCTGGTATGCTCCAACGCTGCCCTGCGTACAAAACACCCTAGGACAGATGTCCTACTCAAAGGTGACTTCTCCCCATGCACCCTAACTGCTGCACTCTTGTTCGCACCCTCCGTATCGATCAAGTACGTTTCCAAGTTCGTGAAGAAGGTATGCAGTGCATCAAGGGAATTAATCTCCCATAACTTCTTTAGGAGCAAGTCGAAGATATTCCGGCCCACAACAGCACTCGGTTCGTTGACTGTAGCAGCTTTAATCTGATCTAGGGTGACTAGAAAACCCGTGGAGTCCTTGGGACTGACAATGTGCTTTAATACAAAGGAAAGGACTGGAAGGATAGATTGGTTCGGGAACCGTGATTCTGCATAGAGCTCGACGAGACAGAGAAGAGCGACCTTCCCTGGAGTGAGGTATCTGCTCATGGCTGCCTGTGGCCGGCTGCGGCATAGTTGTGAGTGGTGATCAGCAAATTCATCCCATTTCGTTTTCATTGGCAACGGGAAGGGAGCTTGGAGTACAAACCGATAGCTCCCGCACACGTGGGTGCGCGCCCAGGGATCTAGAACCGCGATAGGCAATTACCCAAGGACGTGATCGTGATCGAAAACAAAAACAAAAGGTTAGGATGTTGCAATTCACAAATATTGAATGACTGCAGCTGGAATCTGATGGGATCGCAGGGGTCCTCGTCATGACGCTGGCATAGTCTGTCTACGTCGGCATGCATGCAATAATACCCGCTGTACTTAGCTCAAATTAGATAAGATAACCCCCACCTCCAGCTTCCCACCTCCCCCCATACCCTGACAGCGTGTGCCTAAGTAGCCCACGACCATCCCTCAATCTGAAAAACCCAAGCAAGCCCTGGCATAATCCCAGCTCCTATCCATTTGTAGCTCCTCCCTTGCTTCAAGTGCCCGTTTGTCACTGCATCCACTCATCACCTATTGAATCTTTACACGCCGGCAAGTATAAACACATATCGACCTTCAGATACTTTAGCTACCACCGATATGCAAGCCCCAATTCAATCCTCCCGGGCGCAGAGCTTCGATGAGATTTATGGACCCCCAGAGAACTTCCTTGAGGTTGAGGTAGGTATAAACCGGTGAAACCCTACCCCGATACCGAAATGACGGCCTGTCGCTGACACCATGCCCACAGGTCAAAAACCCACAAACTCACGGTATCGGGCGCAAGATGTACACAGACTATGAGGTAGTATGCAGGGTAAGTACATACATGAACCACAATATATCTATCCCGTCCGACCATTTACTAATGCTCGGCAATGCATACAGACAAATATTCCAGCTTTTAAGGTACAATCTCTATCCATTCCTCCCTATCCGGGCGCATGAAGGGACCAGCCCACTAACATCTCCATAGCTAAAATCCTCCTCTGTACGCCGCCGATACTCTGACTTCGAATACTTCCGAGACATCCTCGAGCGGGAGTCCTCCCGTGTGACCATTCCCCCTCTCCCAGGAAAGGTCTTCACCAACCGGTTCTCCGACGATGTCATAGAGCACAGGCGAGAGGGGCTTCAGAGATTCCTACAGATTGTAGTGGGCCATCCACTATTACAGACTGGCAGCAAGGTACTGGCGAGTTTTGTGCAAGGTGAGTCTATCTTCGTCTTTCTTACAACTCAGAAATGAAGGGGGGCTTATTGGTGTCCAGACCCGAATTGGGATAGGAATTCGTGGTAGAACCACGATGAATGCGGTGTTGTGGGTGGCGAGTGGGGATTCGTAGTTCGGAGGCAGTAGGGGGCTTCAGGCAAGTCGGCTACAAGTTACAGATGACCGAGCTACCGCTTAGGCTCCCTCTTCATTTGGTTCGTTTAGCCTTTGCTTCTTTCCTTTATTCCTTGGTTCCTTTCGAATGCGTTCACATTGCGCTTGTTTTGATACTGTTTCTGTGTCTTATCTACTTATTCGGCGTACGAGCCTGTTGATTAAATTTGGTTTGGGGTGTCGATGAGTTAATCACATTTTTGCTACTACCACTTTCAAGGTTTGTTTTCACGTCGTTGTGCTGCTTAATGAGATGTACTTACGCTTGATAGCGTTAATTGTAGCCTAGCTAGGCCGATGCCCGCCAGACTACTCAAGAGACAGAGGGGGTTTCTGCCCCCGGGGCTCAGGGGAAGAAGATGGTATGGGTCTAAGTAAAGTAGGGTAGAGGAGTTCGACTTGAGGCTTGTAGATCTATAGTGCCATTACCCTGAATTCAACCATTCCTTGGCGGGCACTCAAATGATGTCAACCCATGACCTAAAGCTTTTCACTGACTCCCCCGATAACACTTTATACCACAACCGCAGCTATGGTCACCCTAGCCGACACACTCCTCCACCCCAGCCCCTCCTCACTCACCCTAATAACTTCTACCCTCGGTGCGCCATCTACCTGGCTTCTCAGTGCATACGTCGCTGAAACCCTTCGGCCACAGTCGCACACTGGGAATGGAAATGTGAGTGGGGCCGGGCGGGCAGTAGTTCTTGTGAGCTTTGTGAACGATGAGAGGTTTTTGCGGGAGGGGTTGAGGAGGGGGGTGAGTACGTGCTCCGATGGATTCTGTTTCAAGTGGTGGATGGGGCGGGGGTTTGGGGTGAGTGAGTGAGTGAGCTAAACGTATGATATATGA